>ERZ1699244.21-NODE-21-length-73886-cov-3.985371_pt1 | contig 73886 bp, 50 predicted proteins | sample MGYA00581534_ERZ1699244 | MGnify/ENA primary metagenome ERZ1699244 (study PRJEB42319, sample SAMD00040331) | human oral metagenome | material: saliva | host: Homo sapiens | study: EMG produced TPA metagenomics assembly of PRJDB4115 data set (Metgenomic analysis of...
CGGCAAGCGCATCCTCACCAATGGCTGGATGATGGTCTACGAAATGCTGGCACACCACAATTGGACCCGTCCGCTCTACATGAGCACCACACTCGGCGGCGACAACCAGGCCGGTTTGGACAACTACTTGATGCTCGAAGGCCTCGCCGCCCGTGTCACGCCCTTCAAACTCGGTGACAGCGGTGTAGACACCGAACGCATGTACGACAACTTCATGAATAAGTTCCGCTACGGCCACATTGCCGATCCGAAAGTCTACGTCGATCAAACCGTGATGCGCACCTGCTACACGCACCGCATGCGTTTCGCCCAGTTGGCCCAGCAGTTGATCAAGGAAGGCAAGCGCGACAAAGCCCTGAAGGCCTTGGAAAAATGCGAACAAGTGCTGCCTCAGCGTCAAGTGCCCTACGAAGTGTGGTCGCTCGGCATCGATTCGAAGACCGGTCTGCTGATGATGCCCGAATGCTACCGCGAGTTGGGCCAGACCAAGCAGGCCGAAAGAATCTTGAAGGCCGTGGCCGATCGTTCGCTGGCCTATTTCGACTGGTACAACAGCTTCTCCGAAAGCCGTCTCTCGTCGATGTCCGGCGACATCATGCAGCAGTATCAAATCTTGGGCATGGCCATCGAAGGTTTGCAGAAGTGTAAGTCACCGCTTGTCGGCGTCTACACCAAGCGCATCGACCAGTTGCAGCGCACCACCGCCGGCCATGTGCTCATCTCCGCGATGAATGCGCGTCGTGCCGCTGCTGCTGCCCCCGGCAATGGCGGTGAAGACGAAGGAGACGGTGATTTCTAACTTCACGCTCCGCGCATGATCATCGAACAACCCGCCTTTTTTCTCCGTTGGCTCTATCCCCACGCCCTGTGGCGGATGGATCCTTCGGAGCGCGCGGTCTACCTCACGTTCGACGACGGCCCCATTCCCGAAGTCACCCCCTGGGTGCTCGATGTCCTCGACCGCTACGGCGTGAAGGCCACGTTCTTCATGGTGGGCGACAACATTCGCAAGCATCCCGCCGAGTTTGAAATGGTGAAAGCCCGCGGTCACCGCTTGGGCAACCACACATTCAACCACATCAGCGGTCATCTGCACGGCATCGGCTCGTATGTGCGCAACGTCGAGCAGGCCAATCAGTATCTGCACACCGATCTGTTCCGTCCACCCCACGGCTGGATGAAGTGGAAGCAGTATTTTGCCATCCTTCGCCACTACAAAGTCGTGATGTGGGACGTTGTCACCCGCGACTACTCCAAACGGCTCAACGCCGACGAGGTGTTTGCCAACGTGCGTCGCTATGCGCGCCCCGGAAGCATCATCACTTTTCACGACAGCCTGAAGAGCATCGACAAACTCCGCACGGCACTGCCGCGATCCATCGAGTGGTTGCTGTCCGAAGGCTACACCTTTAAGGTCTTCGATTGAGGAAGTCTCCGGTGAAATCGTCCATTTCGTAGGCAGCGCGCCTGCTCAGCCCCTCTATGAGGCGGAAATGCGACAAGCTCTCCAAACTGCACGAACGGGCACGGCGAAAGTCCGCACACCGCTTGCGCTTCTGTGCCGCAAAGTCCGCAGCCTTCGCCGCAAACACCGCCGTTTTGGGCCGAAACACGGGGGCTTTTTCGCCAAACTCCCCAAGAAACCATTCGCAATGTCCGATTATCGTATTGCTCACTCCTACATCAAAGCCGAGGCCCGCCGCCTCGGCTTTTTTGCCTGTGGACTTTCGTCCGCCGAACCCATGGACGCCGCACATGTCGCGCGCCGTGAGCGTTGGCTCGCCGAGGGTTGTCACGGCGAGATGAGCTATTTGGCGCGCAACGAGGAGAAACGCCGCGATCCCCGCTTGTTAGTCGAGGGCGTGCGCACCATTGTGTCCGTCGCGCTCAACTATCACACGCCCGATCCCCTCGGTGCCGACGGCCGTCCGCGTCGTTTGTCCATTGCCCGCTATGCCCGCGGTCAAGACTACCACGAGGTGATGAAATCGCGTCTTTTTGCGCTCCTCAACACGCTGCGTGCGCACTACGAAAGTGCCGGCGGTGCGGACGCCGAGGCTGTCTTTTCGACCGCGCGCGCCTTCACCGACACCGCCCCTGTGGACGAACGCTACTGGGCTTGGCGCTCGGGGCTGGGATGGATCGGGAAAAACACGCAACTCATCATTCCCGGTGCCGGCAGTCGCTTCTTCTTGGGCGAACTCTTCCTGCCTTTCGCCGCCGATGCCTATGATAGTCCGGTGGAATCGCAGTGCGGCACCTGCGATCGCTGCTTGCGTGGCTGTCCCACCCAGGCTTTGAGCCGAGAACTCGGTCTCGACGCGCGCAAATGCCTCTCTTATCTCAGCATCGAGTACCGCGGCGAGACGCTCCCCGAAGGCACCGGCCACAAACTGGGGCACATGTTCTACGGTTGCGACCGCTGCACCGACTGCTGTCCGTGGAATCGGCTCTCCGTCCCCACCGATGTGGCGGAATTCTACCCCTCTGCGGCCTTGGCGGCCATGTCGCGCGACGATTGGCGCGGTCTTACGGTCGAACAGTACCGCACGCTCTTCAAAGGCTCAGCCGTGAAGCGCGCGAAGTACGAGGGCTTGATGCGAAACATTCGGGCGGCTTTTCCTCCCTCGCCTGCCGAAGAAACGAAATCGGAGTCCGAGCGTTAAATCTCCACATCGTCGCAATGCACCCTCCCGTCGCTTTGGAGCTCGTTGGAGACTTCAGACGGGTATTGGCCTATCCTTGATCGGAAAAAGCGCATACGCGCAAAAAAATAATCCCCTCGCAACCGGAGTTGCGAGGGGATTTGCTGTTTACTGCCGATTGTCGGCGCAGATTAGTCGGCGATCAGTTTGAATTCGGCCGCCGAAGCGAAGTCTTGTCCGTTTTGGCTCGAAAGCGCCTTGAAGCGGATGTAGCGCGCGCGTACCGGTTGGGCGAAATCGACGCGCTGTTGCTTCGAACCGTTGGGGAAGGTGCCCTTGGCGATGGGCGAACCCCATTCCTTGCCGTCTTGGCTCACGTAGATCTCGTAGTCTTTGATCCATCCGTTTTGACCGCTTTGGCGCGGAACGTATACAAAACCCTTCATGAGTTTCGTGCCGTTGGCGTCAAAGTCCACCCAGTGGGGATATTGTGCCACGGTGACGGAGTACATCGTGTGCCAGAAAGTCGAAGGATCGTTGTCGACGATGTGTTCGATGCCGTTGTCACCGGTTTCCTGGCTCGAGCAGAAGAGCACGCTCAGGGGCACGTTTTCGATCTTATGGAAGGTTTGTGTGGCCACGGCAACCTTGTTGTCCTTGTACCAAGCTTCCACCTTGCCGCCTTCGCGCAGATTGACGGGTGCCTTATATTCCTGCGGCTTTCCACCGTTGACGCGGTAGACGATGGCGCGTTTGGCATAAGGTGTGGTGAAAGTGAGTAGTCCGTTGATGTCGCGCACCATGGCAATGGGGCGTTCTCCGGCGGGCGTTACCTTGGTCACAGCCGCAGTTTGGCCGTTCGTCACGGGGCGAATGAGGAAACCGAAGCGATAGCCCTCACCCGGCACACAATCAGGCTTGAGCGGACCGCCTTGTCCACAGCTGTTGCCGCCGAGTCCCGCCACTTTCGCATCGAGGTGGAGGTGTGTGGCGGTGGATACGGGCAATTGGTAGGGATGCGCCGCGCCCATCAGTTCAAGTGCGCTCCAAGGCAGTGCAGATGCGCTCATCAGGCCGTCGGCCACGAAGGCGGCGCCGTTGCCTTGGGCGTCGGTGAGTGCGCACCAGCGCACATCCTCGCGGTTGCCCATCGATTGGGGCTTGGGCAGCATGATATCCTGCTCACCCACGAGGCCGTGGTGCTCTTCGACGAACTGTCCCGTTTTGCGGTCGCGGTAGTTGTTCACCGGGCCACGGCCGTAGTAGGCAAAGTGGTTCAATTCCTTCGGCAGTTCCATGGCGTAACCGATGCGCGGGAGCTGTACGCTCGGTTGGTTCGAGGTGATGTAGCTTTGGAGCTCGACACTGCCGTCGGGATAGACGGTGTAGATCTGATTGGTGGTGAATTTGAAATCATCGGGGCCGAAAGGCTTCGACTTGTCGTCCACAATCTTGTAGACCGACTCGGGATTGCGGTCACGGTTGGAGTAGTAGTCACGTCCGCCGTAGGGAGCTTGACTTTCGACGGTGAAGCTGAGGCGCAACGTGCCGTCTTTCGTGAGCTGCTGCGCGAACGCGGTGGCTTTGTCCTTGAGATTGTGCAGACCGAGCTGGGGCCAGCGATAGTCCATCCAGTTGTCGTTGTCGGTACGGGCGCGGAAGGCATCGAGCTTGGGACCAAATCCGGGTTTGATGACCGCTTGTCCGCCATAGTTGAGGGAGTAGAGGCGACCGGTGAGCTTATCGAAGGCCATTTCGTAGCCCTTTCCGCTCACCTTCACGAGATTGCCTTCCACCTTCGGCTGTGCCACGCGACCTTGTTGCGCGGAAGCGACAGAAGGAGCGGGCGCGGCTTCGCTCACGGGAAGTTGTTCTTCCATTTGCACGTAGCCCTTGTCGGCCCACGGTTGCTTTTCGGCGAGCAAGAACTGAATCTTCACGAAATACTCCTTCGTCGGGTCGAAACGGTAGTTGCCGTAGTCGAGCGTGTAGGTTTTCCGTTCGCGGGGTCCGAGGGTGAGGCGCGTTTCGGTGAGGGGGCGATTCACTAGTCCCTCCACGGGGCGACCGTCAGCGTAGAGCGACCAGCGAATGTCGTAGCCGGCGAGATTGGTGAAGTAGTTCTTGTTGAAGATCTCGATGCGTCCGGCGCGCGTGTCCACGCCGGTCACGCCCACGTTCTGATATATCTTCTTGATCTCGTAGTATTGTCCCTTCGGGGTGAGATCGGGGCGCATTACCCCGTTCATGCAGAACATGCCGTCGTTGGGTTTGTCGCCGAAGTCGCCGCCGTAACCCCAATAGCGCGTGCCGTCGGGCGTATAGTTGTAGATGGCTTGATCCACCCAGTCCCATATGGCGCCGCCGACGAAGTAGTTTGTGCTTTCGATGGCTTTCCAGTAGTCAATCAAGTTGCCTACGGCGTTGCCCATGGAGTGGGCGTACTCCGAAACGTGGAACGGATATTTGATCCCCTTGTCCGTTCCCTGCACGGCATAGTTCATCCAACCGATCGAGGGGTACTGATTCGAGCCCATGTCCACGATATTGTTGTTGCGCTCGTATTGCACCGGTCGACTCTTGTCGAATTCCTTGATGGCGTTGTAGGCATCGACGAAATTCTTGCCCGGGCCGGCTTCGTTGCCCAAGCTCCAAATGCACACCGAGGGGTGGTTCACGGTGGCATGCACCATTTCGAGGTTGCGCGACACGTGTTGGTCGCGGAACTCCGGCACATGGCTCAACGATTCTTTTTCATAGTAGTATTCGTGGCTCTCGAGGTTGGCCTCATCTTCGAGGTAGATGCCATATTTGTCGGCCAGGTAGTACCAATAAGGATCGTTGCTGTAGTGGCTGTTGCGGACGTGGTTGATGTTGGCGCGCTTCATGAGCATCACTTCGTGCTCCATTTGCTCGCGTGTGATGGCATGTCCGCGCTCGGGGTTCGTCTCGTGGCGGTTGACGCCCTTCATCTTGATGGGCTTGCCGTTGAGATAATAGTAACGTCCCGCCTTGCCGAATTCATCGTCCGCGGCGGCCGTTTCTTTGATCTCGATTTTGCGGAAACCTACCACCGTCGAGAAGGTTTCGAGCACTTGATTTTTCGCGTCCTTCAGCTCTCCCAAGAGCACATAGCGCCAGGGCGCCTCGGCGCTCCACTTCTTCACGAGTGCGCCGGCTTGGAGCACCACTTTGGCTTCGGTTTCGCCGTTCTTGTTCACGGCAACGGGCACCGAGGCCTCCGCACCTTTCACAGGCGTAGTGGCTTCGCCGTAGAGGGCTTTCTCGTAGAGTTTGTAGTCCACGCGCAGGCCTTTGACGTCCTTCTTGGTGAGGTTGGCCACCGAAGCGGTGATGTTGAGCGAAGCGTTCACAAAGTTCGCGTCGAAGTCGGGAATGGCCACCACGTCGCGCACTTGCACCTTCGGTTTCGCCGTGAGAGAGACGGTGCGGAAGATACCCGGGAGGCGGAACATGTCTTGGCTTTCGAGGAACGAGCCGTCGCTGTTGCGATAGACCTCAACGGCCACCGTGTTCTCGCCTTTCACGAGATAGGGGGAGATGTCGAACGAAGCGAGGTTGCGCGAGTTTTTCGAGAAACCCACGTAACGGCCGTTGATATAAAGGTAGAAGAAGGAATCGACGCCGTCGAAATTGAGGTACACCTCGCGGCCGGCCCACGCTTCGGGCACAGTGAAGGTGCGACGATAGGAGCCTACCTCATTGCGAAACTTGTAGGTGGTCCAATCTTTGTTGGGTTCGCGCATCACGCCTCCCTTCCAGTCGCCGACGGCCACGTGGTGTTGGAAGATGACTCGCTGGTTGGAGTAGACCGGCATGCCGTATTTCTGCGTGCCGTCCTTTTGAATGCCGACCACATTCCAGTTCATGGGCACTTGCACCTTGTCCCATCCGGAAACGTTGTAGTTGGTTTTGTAGAAATCTGCGGGACGTTCGGCGGGATTGGCCACCCAGTGGAAGCGCCATTCGCCGTTGAGGCTTTTCCAGTAGGTAGAAGATTCGGGTAAAACGTCGAGTGCTTGTTTCTCGTCGGCGAAGGAGAAGAACCAAGCGTGGGGGCGCTCCTTGTTGAGCGCGGGCTGTGTGGGATCTTCCCACTCTTTGCCGGTGGGAGCCGTTACATTGCGATCGTAACGAAAGCCGGGCATCGGGCGATTGTCGGCTTGCGCTACAGCACAAGAGAGCAGTGCGGCCAACAAGAGCGCATGGGGTGTTTTACTATTCATGAGAAGTGGAAATAGGTATGAGAGTTAATGTGGCAAATATCGGAAAAAAAAACGACTTCCGTGCTCGGAAGTGTATATATTCGAGGTAGATATGACAAAATCAACCCTCTACGTCGCAACAGATGGAAAGCAAGACCTGTGGCGCACCACCGTACGCACAGCATTTCGCCGGTTACAAAAAAGCCTCCGCCCCTCGATCACGAGGGGCGGAGGCTGTGAGTTGAAAAACGGCGGTGGAGCGGGAGCTGCTCGGCGTGTAGGGGCAAGTCGGTGCACGCTTGTGTGCGGAATTGACAGCCGGTAAGGGCTTGTCGCAACAGGAAGGTTAACTCCCCCGAGGGTTATCGTCGCTCACCCACCACGCGCGCCGAAATGATGCGAACGTCTTCGAGCGGGCGGTCGTTGTCGTCGGTGGCCACGCGCTGTATCTTGTCGATCACGGAGAGGCCTTTCACCACTTCGCCGAACACGGTGTATTGGCCGTCGAGATGCGGTGCGCCGCCGGTGTGTTCATATTCTTCGGCCATGGACGAGGTGATGGTTCCCTCCTGTCCGGTGGCTTCGTCAACGCGAGCACGAACCGGAGCGAGGCGCGCGGGAGTGAACGTCTTGCCCCAAACGATGTAGAACTGCGTGGCACTGCTGCGCCGACCGGGATTCACCTCGTCCGACTCGCGCGCCATGGCCAGTGCCCCGCGGCGGTGGTAGTGATAGGGGAGATCGATTTCGGGTGCGAGGGTTTCTTTGCGATCGGCTTCTCCCAAGAGCACGCCGGGAGCCGCGTTGCGCGAGGTGGAGTCGCCGGCCTGAATCATGAAATCGCGAATGACGCGGTGGAAGAGTAAGCCGTTGTAGTAGCCGGCGCGCACCAGTTGCTCGAAATGCCGGGAATGGATGGGCGTGTCGCGCAGAAGGCGCACGGTGAAGTTGCCGGCCGTGGTGACAAATTCCACTTGGGTGTCGCGCCGCGCCCTGCCCGACAGCGGAAAGAGGAGGGCAAAGGCACAAAGGAGGACGATGAGGCGGTGCATGTGCGAAGGAGTTTTAGGCCGTGGGGAGTTTTTTCTTCTCTTCCGTGGGGTTGCAGGTGCGGGCATAGTGACTGATAGACAGAATGATGCCGAAATACACCCCCGTAATCAGGTTAGACGTACCACCTTTGGAGATGAGAGGGAGCGTTTGTCCCGTGACCGGTGCCAATCCTACGGCTACAGCCATATTGGCCAGGGCTTGAATGAGCAGAATGATGCCGATCCCCATCACGATAAAGGCCGGTGGTCGGCCGGTGCACTGCTTGGCTATGTAATAGGTGCGGATGAAAAGGCCCATATAGAGCAAGAGGACAAAGGCACAGCCGAAGATGCCGAGCTCTTCGCCGATGATGGCGAAGATGAAGTCGGAATAAGCGGCCGAAAGGTAGTCGCGTTGCACAGAGCGCCCCGGGCCGCGACCGATGACTCCGCTGCGTGCGAACGCAATGTGGGCGTGGGTAACCTGTCGGTTCTTGTCGGTGATGACGAAATCCCGCGGGTCTTGGGGACGTTCGTCGCGAGTCTCCAAACGCGAGCCCCAGGTGGTGAAGCGTTGCGTCATCGTACTGTTCGGTCCCCAGTAGAGCCAAAACGCACCCAGCAGGGCAACGGCGCCAATCGAGAAGTAAGCCAGGCTTTTCAGGAAGTTGCGCCAAGGCACATTGCCGATGAACAGAATGGAAAAGACGGACACGACGAGCATGAGGGCCGTCGAGAGGTTTTGTGTGGCGATGATACCGAACGACAAGAAGGTGGGCGCCAGTACCAGAAAGGAGATTTTTCGCGTGGTGCCGTCGGGCTTTTGCGCGTTGGCCGTGAAGGCCGTGGCGTAAATGATGAGACAGAGTTTGTTTAGTTCCGAGGGTTGGAAGCTGATGCCCCCGATGCTGATCCAGCGGGCACCGTTGTTGATGTTCTGCCCTCCGAAGAGCGTGAAAAAGAGAAGGAAGATCGAAATGACACCGCCGCCGATGGCCAGATAAGACAAGTAGCGGAAGTGGATGAACTGCACCACCGAGGCCGTGATAGCGGCCAATCCGAGGTAGCAGATCTGCTTGAAGAGCGGCGAGAAGTAGCTGTTCTCTTTGATCGTAAGGTAGCTCCCGGCACTGTACACCTCAATGACAGAGATGAAGCAGAGGGTGAAAAAGATCGCCCACACCGTGTAATCGCCGACTAAGAGCTTGGGACGTTTTTTAAGGCTGAGGGTCATGTGTGGTTCGTTGGGGAAAGGATGCGTCGGCTAGGCTTGACGCACGAGTTCTTTGAATTGTTCGCCACGGTCTTCCATGTTTTTGAACAGATCGAACGAGGCACAGCAGGGCGAAAGCAGCACCGTGTCGCCGGTTTGTGCCAACTTTCGGCAGGCTTTCACGCAGTCTGCCATGGAATGGGTGTCGGCCACCGCGATGCCCTTGGCTTCGGCGAGCGCGTCGAAGGCTTCGTGGAGCTTGGTGTTGTCGGCACCGAGGTAGACCAATGCGCGGCATTTGCGGCTCACCAGGTCGTAGAGGGTGGAGTAGTCGTTGCCTTTGTCGAGTCCCCCGACGATGAGTACCGTGGGTTGGGTTTGTGCGTCGAGCGCCACGAAGCAAGCGTCGACATTAGTGGCCTTGGAGTCGTTGATATATTGCACGCCGTCGAAACTTCCTACGCGTTCGAGTCGATGTTCCACGCCTGGAAAATCGGCGAGACAGCGGGCCAACGTTGCTTGGTCCACACCCGCAGCGAGTGTGGCGAGGGCTGCCGCCTGGCAGTTGCGCAGGTTGTGTTTGCCCGGCAGGGAGAGTTGTGCAAGTGGGATGGAGAAGGGGCGCGGTTGTTCGACGACCAGGCTCGATCCTTCGGCGAAACCGTAACTGTCGTCGCCGGCTTCTCCGCGACCATAGGCTGCAAGTCCCGCGCGGGGGTGGTCGGCGAAGGGCAATTGCCGCGCGGGATGCTCGCAACGTGCCAATTCATCGGGCACATGTTCGTCGTCAGCCCAGTATATGAAGTAGTCTTCGGGTGTCTGATTGCGGATGATGCGCATCTTCGAATCGACGTAACGCTGCATCACATAGCCGTAACGGTCGAGATGGTCGGGGGTGATGTTGAGCAGCACGGCGATGTGGGCATGGAAGTCGTACATGTTGTCGAGCTGGAACGAAGAGATTTCGAGCACGAACCAGTCGGGATCGCCTTTTTCTTCGTTTTCTGCCACGCGCAATGCCATGGATCTACCGATGTTTCCGGCGAGTTCCACGTTGTAACCGGCCTCGCGCAAGATGTGATAAATGAGCGATGTGGTCGTAGTCTTGCCGTTCGAGCCGGTGATGCAGAGCAATTGAGCCTGGGTGTAGCGGGCGGCAAATTCGAGTTCGGAGAGAATGGGCACCCCCTTCTCACGCAGCGCTTTGACCATGGGAGCGTCGTCGGGAATGCCGGGACTTTTCACCACTTCGTCGGCATCGAGAATCTGCTCGGCGGTGTGTTGGCCTTCTTCCCAAGGCAGAGCGTGCGCATCGAGCAGGCTTTTGTAGTGCGCACGAATGCTGCCGCGATCGGAAACGAAGACATCATATCCTTTTTGTTGGGCGAGAATGGCGGCGCCGACTCCACTTTCGGCGGCACCGAGAACAACAAGTTTCATAACTATGGGGAAGAGGATTATCGGATTTTGAGGGTAATGATGGTCAGTGCGGCCAAAAGAATGGTGGTGATCCAGAAACGCACGGTGATCTTCGCTTCGTGCCAGGCTCCGTTGGGCCAGTTGCGCAACAGATAGGTTGAGGTCGGATCCAATTGCGAATCGAGGCGACGGAAAGCATCGTGTATGGGCGTGCTTTTGAACACGCGTACCCGACGTCCGCGGCGCTTGAAGAATTTGAACACCTGGGTTTGAATGATCACACTCACACTTTCGAAGAGGAAGACGCCGCAGAGCAGCGGAACGAGCAATTCTTTGTGGATGATAATGGCCAATACACCGATGATGCCACCCACGGTAAGCGAACCGGTGTCGCCCATAAACACTTGCGCCGGGTAGGCATTATACCACAAAAAGCCGATGAGTGCGCCGACTGTGGCGCTGATGAAAATCACCAGTTCCTGAGACCCGGGCACAAACATGATGTTCAGATACGAAGCATACTCGATGTGGCTCGAAACGTAGGCGAGTATGCCGAGTGCAATGCAGATGAAAGCGCTGTTGCCGGCGGCCATGCCGTCCATTCCGTCGTTGAGATTGGCGCCGTTCGACACGGCAGTGGTCACAATAATGACCATCAGCACAAACACCACCCAACCGGCAGCCTGTTTGTGCTCGCCGAGAAAACCAACCAGGTCGGCGTAGTCGAAATTGTTGTTCTTGACGAACGGAATCGTGGTCTTGGTGCTTTTCACCGCCTCACTTTTGTGGACGATTTCCACCTTGTCTCCCACTTTGGCGCGCTCCACATTTTCGCGAATCACGGCGTCGGGACTCAGATAGAGCGTGAGGCCCACGACGAGTCCCATGATGACTTGGCCCAAAATCTTGTAGCGTCCGGCCAAACCCTCCTTGTTCTTCTTGAAAATCTTGATGTAGTCGTCGAGAAATCCGATGGCGCCGAACCAAATTGTGGTGCCTATCATGAGAAGCGTATAGATATTGCGCAATCGGCCGAGGAGCAGTGTGGGAACCAGGATGGCCAGAATGATGATGAGGCCACCCATCGAGGGAACCCCCACTTTGTTCACACCGAAGGGGTCGATATTGGCGTCGCGAGCGGTTTCACCGATGTGACGGCGCTTCATCCATTTGATGAAATACTCGCCGAACCACATGGAAATGATGAGGCCGAGAATCAGTGCCAGGAGCGAACGGAAGGAAACGTAGCTCCAAAGGGCTGATCCGGGGATGCCAAACTGGTCGAGTGCACGGAAAAGATAATAAAGCATGATGAAATGGAGAAAAATGAGGGAATGTAGGAGGGAAAGGCCGAAGTCCGGCGGCCGAATGTCCGAAGCTTAGAGACCGAAAGCCGCACGCACTTCCTCATGATCGTCGAAGTGGTGTTTCACTCCTTCGATTTCTTGATAGGGTTCGTGTCCTTTTCCTGCCACAAGAATCACGTCGCCGGGTTGTGCCATCGCGGCAGCAGCGCGAATTGCCTCTCGTCGGTCGGTGATGTGGAGAGTCTTGGCGCGTTGCTCGTCGTTGAGTCCGGCCAACATGTCGTTGATAATGTCTTCCGGGCGCTCAAATCGCGGATTGTCCGAGGTGATGATCACCTGGTCCGATTGTTTTGCCGCTTCTTGCGCCATGAGTGGTCGTTTGCCCTTGTCGCGGTTTCCGCCGGCCCCGCAAACGGTGATAATGCGCCCATTTTTTCCGATTACATCGTGAATGGCTTGCAGCACATTGGCCAGTGCGTCGGGAGTGTGCGCATAGTCGATCACGGCGCTGAAGCCTTTGGGAGAACGAATGGCCTCGAAGCGTCCGTTGACGGGATGAAGTCCCGACATCACGCGGAGAATTTCATCGCGATCGGCGCCCAACATCACCGCTGCACCGTAGACGCAGAGCAAATTGCTCACGTTGAAACGGCCGACAAAGGGCACACTCACTTCGCGCCCGTCGATTTCGAGCAGCATTCCCTCGATGCTCTCCTCGATGATGCGACCTTTGAAGTCGGCTGCTGCGCGTGTGCTGTAGGTTTTGACGTTGCCTGCGCAGTTTTGCACCATGACCATGCCGTTTTTGTCGTCGGCGTTGGTCACGGCAAAGGACGATTTGCTCAAATTGTCGAAGAACATCTTTTTGGCATTGCGGTAGTTCTCGAAAGTGCCGTGATAGTCGAGGTGGTCGCGCGTGAGGTTGGTGAAGAGAGCCCCTTCGAAATGCAAACCGCCGATGCGATGTTGGTGAATGGCGTGCGAAGAGCATTCCATAAAGGCATAATCGCAGCCGGCCTCGACCATTTCGGCCAAAAGTGCGTTGAGTTCGATCGGATCGGGGGTGGTGTGCGTGGCTTCCACGGTGCGGTCGTCAATATAGTTGCACACCGTCGACACAAGTCCCACCTTGTAACCCAATCCTCGGTAGAGTTGGTAGAGCACCGTGGCCACGGTGGTTTTTCCGTTGGTGCCGGTCACTCCGACGAGGCGCAGTTTGTGCGAAGGGTCGCCATAAAACCGTGTGGCAATGGGGCCCACGAGCTTTTCCGTGTCGGAAACGCGCACCACTGCGGAGGCTTTGGGCGCATTGACGGGTTCGCAGACCACAAGTGCGGCAGCGCCGTTTTCAATGGCCTTGTCCACAAACGCGTGGCCGTCGGTTTGCGTGCCTTTCACGGCCACAAATAGAAAACCGGGGCGAACACGGCGCGAATCGATGGCAATGCCGGTGATGTTAGTTTCGAGATTTCCGATGGAATCGACAATTTCTGTCGATAAAAGAAGATCCTTTAAGAGCATGATGTGGGATTATGACTTGGAGCCTTTCGGCGTTTTTTTATTGCGAGCGGCGGCATTCTTTTTCTTGTCGGTGCTCGATGTTGAGGAACCGGGGTGGGGCGTCTTGTTGTTGGCGGTTGAAGATTTGGTCGTCGGCGCAGCTTCCGTTTTCCGTTCCTTTTTCTTTTCGTTCTCTCCCTTACCGTTCGTAGAGGGTTGGGGAGTTTTCTTTGTTGGGTTGTCGTTCGTGCCCGATTTCTCGGACTTCTCGCTTTCTCGGACCGATGGTTCCGCAGTTTTTTGCGTACTGTCTTTCTTTTCTGCGGGCAGACCATACATTCGTCTGAAGGTTTGGTCCTCTTCTTCGGAGATGTGCTTGTCGTCCTTGGACGAAAGTAGCAGACCGACGCGCATGCCGCGTTGCACTCGGGTGCCCGGTGCGATGCTTTGCCGCACCACGTGCCCCACGCCGGTGGCTTTGACGTGAAGTCCCATGCGCTCTAACCGATAGACGGCATCGCGCAATCCGTAGCCGATGAGTGAGGGCATGCCCTGTACGGTGGTTTCTTGGGTGAGGCGCACCTGTCGGTCCGTGCCTGTGTTGCTTCCCCACACAATGCCCGAGGAGGTAACCGGCAGTCCCTGTTTTCCGAGACCGATGGCACCGAGTACATTATTAAGTGCGTTGAGGTTGCCGGCTGCCATGAAAGGTAGTTCATGCCGGAGGACTGTACTGTCGCGCGCAGCGCGGTAGTCTGCATTCAAATCGCGGGCCATGACGGTTTCGGCGATTTTTTTGAACACCGGGCAGCAGTGCATACCCCCATAAGCGGGGGCCGTTTTCTCAATGCACACGATCATGGAGTATTTCGGTCGGTCGGCGGGAAAATAGCCGGCAAAGCTCACCAGATAGTTGGCGGCAAACCCGTGTTTACTCCAGATTTGTGCAGTGCCGGTCTTACCGGCTACGCGGAAATACTTTGAATAAGCCAGTTTACCTGTCCCGCTATTTTTACCGACCACCCCTTCAAGACAGGTCTGGATGTCGCGTAGCGTTTGGTCCTTGCACATTTTCTCGCGCAGCACCACGACCGGGAATTCTTTTACCACCTCATCATTGCGTCTGATTTCGGTGACAAAGCGCGGTTGCACGAGTTTACCGCCGTTGGCCACGCCGTTGTAGAAAGTCAGTGTGGAGATAGGCGGCACCTGCGTTTCGTATCCGATGCTCATCCACGGGAGGGTCGTGCCGTACCACCGGCTGGGATTGTCGCGCTTGTAGCGAATGCGCGGCACACGATAGCCGGGAATGGGAATATGCAAGTCTTCCATGATGCCGATGCGCTGCAGTCCTTCCACGAACTTGTCGGGGTCGCGTCCGTAGGCACGATCTATGAGTCCGCTCACGCCCACATTCGATGAGCGCTTGATGATATCGGGCACCGTCATCACGCCATTTCCGCCCTTTCGCCAGTCGGCGTCGCGCATTTTGCGGCCATGAATGTCTCTTACGCCCGTCCCGGTGTCGAAAGTGCTGTTCATCGTGATTTTTCCATCGTCCATTGCCACCATAAACGACATCGGTTTGAACACCGATCCCGGTTCCATCATGTTAGTCACGGCACGCGGTTCGATTTCAGCGTAAGTGCCGTCATTAAGTCGCGAGAGCGATGAAATTGCTTTCACATCGCCGGTAGCAACTTCCATGAGGATGCACATGCCGGCGCGGGCATTGAGGTGGCGCAACTGGTCGCCGAGCACTTTTTCGGTGAGGTCTTGCATGCCTACATCGAGTGTGGTGACCACATCACAGCCGTCTTCGGCCAAAGTGTCCACAATATTGATATAGCGGTTCGACACTTTTTCGCGGTGATACACGCCGGGACGTCCGCTCAGTTCGGTGTTGAAGGCCAATTCGAGCCCACTCATCGCCGAATCGTTGTCCGAGCGCAGTTTTCCGATGGTGCGTGCGGCCAAATGTCCGTAGGGATTTTTGCGTCGGCGGAACTCGTCGGCGCGAAATCCCCCTTTGCCCACCGGAAGGCGGAAGAGCGGCAATTTTTTCAGCTCGTTGAGTTGAAGAAACGTCACCCTTTTGGGATAGAGAGATATATTGTGTTCCCGTTTGCGGCGTCCTTCTTTGATGCGTTGGCGCAGTGTCGCAGGATCCACGTCGGGAAGAATGCGGTGCATGCCGTTGACGATGCTGTCCATGTAGAAGTTGAGCAGCGAATCGCGCAGGTGTTGGTCTTTCACGCGGCGTGCGGAATCGGGTTCCCACGACATAGGGTCGAGGTAGATGCGATATTCCGGCAATGAGGTGGCCAAAAGTTGACCGTCGGCCGAAAGTATATTGCCACGCGTGGCCGGCAGCGGTCGATTCTCACTTTCGAACTTTTCGCCCACGGCCAGCCAATAATCGCGCGCCACAGTCATGAGATAGCCCGCTTTGATCAAGATGAGCAGTCCCACAAAACCAAAGACAAAGCCAATGATCTTGTAACGTTTGAGGACTCTTTTCGTGTTGTATTTCGGTTGATTGTCAGCCATACGCAGCGGATCTTCACCGGGTGGTTCTTATTTTTCTTCTTCTTTCTCTACCGGAAGTTCATAGGGACTCTCGGTCGGTGTGCGAAGGGTGGAGTCGGGCAGGCGATTTTCGATGTTCGATCGCAAGGTTCGCTCCCTCAGTTCGCTCGAACGCGTCAGTGCTTTATAGCGCCAATTGAGTGCTTCGCGGCTGAGGCGGTCGTTTTCGATCATCTCAGCGCGGGTGAGATAGCCCAAAGCCACAGAACTCAGCACAAGCGCCACGATGAGCAAGATAAATCCCCAGTTGCGGCGAAATTTCTCGCTCAGCATCGTACCGCTGACGAGATCGAGGAAAGCTTTCCCGCTGAAGAACAGCTCGTCGTCGGTCATTTCGATGACCGAAGGCAAGACGATGTCGTCCTCATTCGGCTCTTTTCCCTCGGCGCCCGGAGTCGAGTTCTTTTTCTCCTTTTGGGGCTCAGTTGTCGGCCGTTGGGACGTGGCGGTTTCCTGTTCCGTGTTGTTTGGGTCGGGAGTCGTGTCGTCGAGTGGGATATTATCTTTCATGTTGCGGACGTCCTTGCACAGTTACGCATTTTTCTGCCACACGCAGTTTCGCGCTTCGGCTTCTGGGGTTTTGAGCTTGTTCCTCGGCCGAGGGCACGATCACTTTGTTGTTGACCGGTTTCATCGGCGCCAAGCGGTTGCCGTAGAAATCTTGTTCCACTTTTCCTTCGATGTTGCCCGCCCGCATGAAGTTCTTCACCATACGATCTTCGAGACTGTGGTAAGTAAGAATCGAAAGTCGGCCTCCGGGCTTGAGCACGCGGAGTGCACCTTCGAGCAGTGCGCGGAGCACATCCATTTCGTGGTTCACCTCGATGCGCAGCGCCTGGAACACCTTGGCCAAATCCTTTTTCTCGCGTTCTTTCGGCACGAGTGGATGGACACACGCCAACAAATCGGCGATTTGCGCCAACGGTTTGGTGCACCGCGCCTTGACGATGGCCGAAGCCAGCCGCCGCGCATTTTTCAGTTCGCCGAAAAGTTGGAAGATGCGAGCCAATTGCTCCTCCTCATACGTGTTGAGCACATCGGCGGCGGTGTTTCCGCCGCGTGTGTTCATGCGCATGTCGAGCGGCGCGTCAAATCGGAAAGAAAATCCGCGTGTTTCGTCGTCGAAGTGGTGGCTCGACACGCCCAAATCGGCCAAAACGCCGTCCACCCCCTCGATTTCACCGTAATAGCGCATCCAGTTGGGGAGGAAACGGAAGTTGGCGGCCACAAAGGTGAACCGCTCGTCTTCGGGCACGTTGTTTCGCGCGTCGGCATCCTGATCGAAGCCATAAAGCCGACCTTTTGCCCCGAGGCGTCGGAGAATTTCGCGGCTGTGACCGCCTCCGCCGAAAGTGGCGTCGACATACGTGCCGTCAGGGCGCACATTGAGGCCGTCGACAGTCTCGCTGAGCAGCACCGGAACGTGATAAGTGGGACAGAGCGTGGGCATGTGGTGTGGTTTACGATATAGTAGTGAGCAAAGTTAGTAATAAATCTGCAGATAGGTCGGACGCTGTGACGAATTTTCCCCCACCCCTGGAATGAAGCTTCAGTAATGTGAAGTCAAGTTGTTGATTTCAAGCAAAATATTTTCCAGATTTTTCTGCTCCGAATCCCATTTTTTGAGGTCCATCGAGGGGTACATTATATATATAGGGAACGGCCGCGCATACCCTCCGAAGCTGTGCACACTGATGAGCGAGCTTTTCTCGATGAAACCGTGCTTTTTAGCTCAGCTTTGGGAGAAAGGTGCAACGCACAGCCACGATTCGCGCCGGTCTTGCGTCGTTGTTTCCATGCAGGTGCCACTTCCGAATCTGCGGAAGCGGGGCTGTCCGTCCTTTTGGCTCGCCACCATTCACAAAACGCGAAAGCGCATCTTGCTGTTTGGGCAAGATGCGCAATAATTATAGGCGAATGCTGTCGCCGCCGGGCGGTAATTATTTCTTACCTTGGTTGGCCACAGCTTCTTGGAGCTTCTTGATTTCTTCGGGATCGCCGAGGAAATAGTCTTTCACGAGGTTGAGATCATCGTCAAACTCGAACACGTAGGGAAGTGCCGTGGGGAGGTTGAGGCTGATGATGTCTTTGTCGCTGATGCCCTTGAGGTGTTTGATCACACCGCGGAGGCTGTTACCGTGTGCCACCACGAGCAGGTCGTCCACCTTCTTGAGCGTGGGGAAAATCACGGCCGTCCAGTAGGGAAGTGTGCGACCGATGCAGTCCTTGAGCGATTCGGTGCGGGGCAGTTCGGCGTCGGGCACCTCAGCATAGCGATCTTCGTACTTGGCGTTGCGCTCTTTGTCGTCTTCAGCGATGGGATCGGGCGCAATGTCGAAGCTACGGCGCCAAATGAGCACTTGTTCTTCGCCATACTTGGCAGCGGTCTCGCTCTTGTTGAGGCCTTGAAGCATGCCGTAGTGCTTTTCGTTCAGACGCCAGGACTTCTGCACGGGGATCCAGTCCTCGTTCATCGTGTCGAGCACGTTGTTGAGCGTCTTGATGGCGCGTTTCAGGTACGAGGTGTAGGCCATGCCGAATTTGAAGCCTTCTTTCTTGAGGAGGGCACCAGCTTTGCGGGCTTCTTCCTCACCCTGTGCGGTGAGATCCACATCAGTCCAACCGGTGAAGCGGTTTTCGAGGTTCCACTGGCTTTGGCCGTGGCGGAGCAAAACGATTCTTTTCATTGTGTATGCTGTGAGTTTGTATGGTGATGCGTTGCGTTGACCTTGTGTGCCGAAGGGGGCAGCCCAAACGGCGCATGAGGGCATTGCAAAGTTACGCCACGCGCCCGACATAGCCAACCTTTGTCCGCAAAAACTCGCAGTGTCTTGCCGCTATTGCGGTGTGCGCAGTTCGTTGTTTGCGGTTGGCAAAACAAAAGGTCGGGGATATGTCGAGAGCGCTTTATTCCTTCGAGCATTTGGTGGAGTGCCGGAGAAAATGCACCTTTGTCTTTCCATCGCACAACCTAACAACTCATTTCAACTATGCAAATTGGAGACAAAGTGCCCGAAGTGCTCGGACACGATCAAGAAGGTCGCGAAGTGCGCATGAGCGATTTCGCCGGCCGCAAGGTCATACTTTATTTCTACCCCAAAGATTCCACCCCCGGTTGTACGGCCGAAGCCTGTTCGCTGCGCGATCATTTCGCCGAATTGCAATCGTTGGGCTACGACATCGTGGGCGTGAGTGCCGATTCGGCCGAAAGCCACCGCAAATTTGCCGCCGCACAATCGTTGCCTTTCCCGCTGATCGCCGACACCGACAAGCAACTCATCGAAGCCATGGGGGTGTGGGGCGAGAAAAACCGCTATGGTCGCATCACCGTCGGCCTCTTGCGCACCACGTTCCTCATCGACGAAAAGGGATGTGTGGAGCGCATCTTCACGCCCGGACAGATTCGCACCAAAATCCACGCCGAGCAAATTCTGAAGGCCGTCAGTCCCAAAGAATAAGCCCCCTTTGCCCGACACGCCTCGTGCTTGGCGCACCTAATTGGGCATAGGCTGCAACAAACACCGCCGCACACGAAGGAAATTTCGTGTGCGGCGTTTTTTTGTGGCCTGTTGTGCCGAGACTTTGCGCGCCGGTCGGATTTTTGTGTCGGGCCGGTCGCCCATTTCGGGCGGTGAAGCTTTGAAGCGATCAGTTTTCAAGCCAAAGACCGGACACCGGCGACATGGAGATCACGGATGTTCCGGACTCGGCACGATGGAATCGCGCAAAACGAGTCGACTTTCCGGCCCCATATTGAAAAGCAAATCGACAATACTCAGGTTGGGCAGAAAACCATTGCGGTCCGCAAACACCTGGTAGTAAGGTGCAGGGCGAAACGTGGGGTCGAAGTCCGGCGACACCTTGGGACGGATCTTTTCGCGCCAATCGATCATATCGCGATGCTCGTCGGCGCGCAAATAGTCCCCCTCGTTGGCACTCCATTGCGGTGTCATGTCGAGCAGTCGCAGCACCAATTGCTGAAAAGCCGCGTTGAAATCGACCAGACGTTCGAAGGGCGTACGATAGATTTCGGCGAATTCATCGACGTAATATTCGAAATACGGCGTGCGCTCGTAGGCCGCAGTCAGCGCATTGAGGTGCATCTCCCGCCAGCGTCCGTGTTCGGAGAGACGCATCTCGTGCATCGGCGTTTTCGAGTCGCCCCCTTGTGCTCGGCTGCGGCCTTGCACCGGCACGGTGAGCGGCAACACGCCGTCGGCCGTGGCAATGAGGCAGCGATTGCGGTAGGTTTGCTTCACATAGTGGTCGCAACGCTCTTCGATCACCGGGGTGCCGTCGAAGAGCTTGGTGTAATAATGAACGGGGCCCAGATAGGCCGACGAAAGGAGGTGGATCATGAGAACAGAAGGGGAAACAGAAGCAGACACCGGCGGGGCGGTGCCGAAAAAATGCCGCCGCCGCTCAGCACAGGGCGGAGCTGCGGCGGCAGAATGGGGAGGAATTGAGGAGAGCGGGTGTCTTTTATACAGCTGCTCCCCGATGATTCCGCTTTTATTTGATGTCGGCCACCCATTTGAAGAAACGATTCCAGCGAATCTTTCCGTCAAACAGGCCGTAGTCCTTGTCGAGCGAAATCCAAACCATGAGCGGTTTGCCCACAATGTGGTCTTCGGGCACAAAACCCCAGAAGCGCGAGTCGGCCGAGTTGTCGCGATTGTCGCCCATCATCCAGTAGTAGTCCATCTTGAAGGTGTAACTGTCGACGGCATGGCCGTTGATGAGGATCTTTCCGCCGTTCACCTCCAGGCGGTTGCCTTCGTAGACCGCGATGCAGCGTTCGTAGATCGGCAGGTTGGCGAGAGTCAGTTTGATCGTGGCTCCGCGTTTCGGAATCCAGAGCGGACCGTAGTCCGAAGTCGACCATTTCTTCGCCATGTCGAGCGGGAAGAGCCATTGGTCGAAGCTCGGCGCTTTCACCGGCTTGTCACAGAAGTCCGGCATGCGCTCTAATTTTTGGCGCAGCGCCTCGGTGAGCGGCATCGTCACCGTGCCGGCCTCGTTGCGCTGGAGATCTTCCTCGGTGATCTCGTTTTCTTTGCAGAAATCGGGAGTCGGGAGCCGTTTGAAGTGCACGAGATAGTTGAACTGCACGTCTTTGGGCTGCGGTTGGGCTTTGCCGTCGAGATAGATCACGTTGTTTTTGATCTGCAGGGTCTGTCCCGGTCCGCCGACACAGCGTTTCACGTAATTCTCGCGGCGATCGACGGGGCGAGCGATGATGCCGCCCACCGAAGGCTCCGACCAGAGCATGTTATGCCCGACGGCATAGATTTTTTCATAGGCTATGCGTTGAACAGCCGGAGCCAGGGAGTCAGAAGGCTCGTTCACGCCGAGCGCCTGTGCGCCGGTGGAGTAGACCAATTGGTAATAATCCTGCGCCTGAAAGTTGTTGGCCACCGTATCGCCCGAGGGGTAGTTGAACACCACGATGTCTCCGGGCTTCACCTGCCCGAAGCCTTTGACACGCCGGTAGTCCCATTTCGGCCATTCGACGTAGCTCTTGCCACCGCCCAACCAAGCGGGCAGATTGTGCTGGGTGAGGGGCATCGTCAGCGGCGTTTGCGGAATGCGCGGGCCGTAGCTCAGTTTCGACACCAGCAGATAATCGCCCGTCAGGAGGGTTTTCTCCAAAGACGAGGAGGGGATGACGAAATTCTGGAAGAAATAGAGATTCAGGAAGTAGATGGCCACCAAGGCAAAGACAATGGCATCGACCCACCCCATGAGCGTCCGCACGACCCCGCTGGAGGATTTGCGCCACCAGTACCAATCGATGAAACGTGTGGTGTAGAAATCGATGATAAAGGGCACGAGCAACAAGCCCCACCAAGATTCCACCCAATAGAGGAAAAGAAGATAGAGCGGGAGGACAATGCCGAGGGTGACCCACTGTCGGGTGGTGATTTTTGGCTTTTTATCCATGAGTATTTTTCGATGAAATGGGGCTCATTCCGCCTCTTCGGCACGATGAAGCCCCGGTTCTGTTTTAGAAGTCGAAGAGGTCGTCGGTGGAGAGGAGTCCTGTGTGCTGCGCTGTGTATTCTGCGGCAAGTACTGCCCCGAGAGCAAACCCACGTCGCGAATGGGCGTCGTGCGTGATGGTGATGCTGTCGGCCTCCGAGGTGTAAGTCACGGTGTGAATGCCCGGCACCTCGTCACGCCGCACCGCATCGATGCGCAATGTGTCGGGCGCATGCTCGGTCGTGCCCGTGACAGAGCCGTCGGCTTCGTGCACTTCGCCCTTCACCCACGCTGTTTTTCGGTCCAAGCGCTCCACGATCTGTTCCGCCAGCGTGATGGCCGTTCCCGACGGCGCGTCGAGTTTGTGCACATGGTGTGTTTCCACCATCGAAACGTCGTAATCGGGATAAGCGTTCATGATTTTGGCCAGATATTTGTTCACGGCCGAAAAGATAGCCACGCCGAGCGAGAAGTTCGAAGCCCAGAAGAGCGTGTGCCCCTCGGCGGTGCAGGCCTTTCGCACGTCGGCTTCGTGCTGCGCGAGCCAACCTGTCGATCCGCTCACCACCTTGACGCCTTGCGCCCAAGCCTGCCGATAGTTTTCGTAGGCTGCGGTGGGAGTCGTGAATTCGATGGCTACGTCTGCCGAGCGGAAAGCGTCGGTGTCAAAGTCGGCGCGGTTGTCGACATCAATGATCGAAACGATTTCGTGTCCACGCGATTTGGCGATGGATTCGATCATTTTGCCCATTTTTCCGTATCCGATGAGTGCTATTTTCATAAGAAAGGGTTTTACTGATGAGCAAATTTACACGTTTATCGGCGGAAAGACAAACATTTAGCCCCTTTTCGTCAGTTGCCTTCGCGCTGAGAAACCAAAGCACCGCACGTTTCGGGAAAAACGTGCGGTGCTGCTCAGTGCCTCCCCGAATATCCGCCGAAATGAGCGAACCGGGGAAGGCATGTGGGATCATGTCTTTGCGAACTGCCGATGAATTGGGGCAATTCGGTGGACTTTCCCGAAAAGACGTGCGGTTTCATCACGGCATCGGGAAATAAAATATAGCCGGTGTGTCGATCTGAGCGAAAATCAGAACCAGAGCGCACCGCTCTCCTTGTCCACTTCGCCGAGAATGTGGGCAAACCAATCTTTGGTGGCCAGTTCTTCGGAGATGCCATAGGCGCGAGCGGTGGAAAGCACCAAGCGCTGTTCGGCCGGGCGGAGTTGGGCGTAAGGCACAGCGTCGAGGGTTTCCCAATCGCCCGTTTCTTCGCGCGAGGCGTAGACCACAAACGGCACGCGGAGCACCACTTCGCGGTGACCCGTGGCCAACTGTCCGGCCGTGGGGGCGAAGAAGGGCGAAGGTTTGCCGCCGGGGAATTTAGCATCGCCGTCGAAGTGGAAGAGCGTCACGGTGAGAACGAACGATTTGCGCGGCCTCTTAAATTGGAAGAAGCCCTTCATGCCGATGGGGTTGAGCGGTTCGAAAATGTCGCCGAGGGCATTTTGTCCCACCACCTTCGAGCCGGTGAGTTTCGCTGCGGGAATCGTTTGCCCCGTTGCCTTGTCGGTGGTCGATTTCAGGATGCCGTTGGTCGGATTGGTGTCCATATAGACATAGTTGAGGAGCGAATCGGCGATTTGATCGTCTTTTTCGGCGGTTCCATCGAAGGTGGGCTTCACCTCCGAGGGCACAAAGAAGTGCTGGTGTGCGCGACTTTCGCCGTTCTCAGCAATGATGGGCGTGATGTCTTGGCCCTTGGCATCGTAATACTTGATCCAAAGACCGTAAGGATAGAGATATTGCCTGGAACTCAGCACGCGGAAGGCATCGGCACTGCCTTTCTCGAGTTCCCAAGTGTCGCCTTTGCGCACAAAGGTGAGGTGTTGCACAGCTTTCTTATAAGTAATGCCCTGCGCGTCGGCATCTTGGTGGAAAGCCACGCCGTGGAAGTGTCCGCCGGCCAGGGTGAGTTCGGCACGCACCGGTTCCACTTCTTCGGTGGGCGCGGGTTGAGGCTGCGGGGTGGGCTGTCGCTTTTCGTTGTTGTCCTTGTCGCAGGCGCCGAAGGCGAAAGCTGCGGTGGCGAGCAGGAGCACGCCAAAGATTTTTCTGAACATAAGGCTGAATGTTTGAGGTGAATAATTGCGGAATGGGGTGGGCGACCCGATGGAATCGCGTATTTGGCGAAATCCTGAGGGGATTACCTACACTGCACGGGGAAGCGCATGGCGATGTCCCACGCATCCTCCTGCAGCTGCCCCGGTGTGGGCGCATAGAAGGGCGAAAGGCTGTGGTCGCGCTTGTTGAATTTCGAAACGCGGGCGTGCATCAGGCGAATGTAGATGTGCAAGTCGCGCGCCTCCTTGAATTGCAGCACGCCCTTGAAACCAATCGGATTAACATCGCCCGTCAGTCGCGTGCCGGGAGTGGAAAGTTCGTCGTACCACGGGGTGGTGTCGGCATACGTGTAGGTGTAGACGCGATTGCTGCGGGCCTCGTCCGGACGCGCGGTGCTGTCGGGCGTGTACACGGCATCGGGGATGAAAAAGTGCTGGTGGATTTTGTCCTGCCCGTTGTCTACAAACTGCCGGGTGATGTCTTCGCCCGAAATGTCGAAGTAGCGGATGCGCAACTCGTAGGCATGTTGCGTCCCTTCGGCGCGTCGCACGACGAAACCGGCCGGTGTGCCCGAGAGCGGCGCCCAGCCCAATTCGGGTTGCAGGGCATAGGTGATGGTCTGTTCGCGGGTGTCGGCCGTTTCGCCCGTTTCGGGGGGGAAATGCGTGCCGTCCCACGCACCGTGGCGCAGGGTGAGCACCACACGGGTGGGGTCGCCGTGGTCTTTGCTGCGGCGTTCGTCCACCGGTGCTTCGGGTTCGAGCGAGCAAGCGGCGGGCAACAGGGTCGCACAACCGAGGAGGAAGAAGAGGAAGAGAGAAAAGGATTTTCGCATGGAGAGTAACGATCGATGAAACGGAGCTTTTTAGAGCCGACCGGCGGCGAAGGCGCGCCGGCGGGGACTCAAAACTCCCAAGTGAGCATGAAGCGAACGTCACGACCGAGATCGTGGGCGTAGTAGCGGAAGCGGTTGGTGTATTCGCGGTATTCGCGATTGAAAAGATTATCGGCCGTGAGCAGAAACTTGATCTTCCGACCGTCGGGCAGCACCCAATTGGCACCGACCTCGGCGCCGAAAAGATGATAGGCCGCGGGCGTGAAGTTGATCAAGTCGGTGGCGGGATCGAAATGCGTTTGTTTCGCCACATATTTGTGCGAAGCCTTGACATAGACGTCATGCACGTGCGAGATGCTGCCCAATTGGAGCGTGACGGCATCGGAGACACGAAACGACGGAATGTAGGGCAACGGGCGCTGTTTCGTGCGGTCGTCGGCCCGCACCCACGCGGCACCGCCTTCCACGGCGAGTTGCGGCAAAATCTGCCATTTGGCCTCGGCATCCACCCCGCGGAAGAAGGCATCCGTGGCACGATATTGGAAAACCGGGTAGGCGCCCGACACCATCGTGATGACTTCGGAGGTCGGCGCGTCGAAAATATAGTTGTCGATCCACTGCACATAGCCGTCGACGGAGGCCGTGAAACCGTGGTCGGCATAGCGCAGCGAAGTGATCCATTTGGTGCTCACCTCGGGGCGGAGGTTGGCATCGCCGCGGGCAAAAAGTCCGCTCGAGTGCTCCACGCCGTTGCTGTACAACTCATGTACGTGCGGCGCGCGCCAGGCCGATCCCACATTGCTCAAAACATCGAGCCCGGGCAAGAGGTGCGCGTGCGCGCCGACGGTGTAAGTGAGGTTGTTGTAGTGGTCCAATTTCCCATAAGGGCGGCCGTAGAGATCGATGCCGCGGGCGTTGAGGCGCTGGTGGTCGAGCCGCGCACCGGCTTCGGCCCCCCAATTGTCGCCCGAATACTTCTGAATGGCGAACACACCGGCATTTTGCTGCACGTAGTTCGGGATGATGGGCACCACGCCCGTGCCCGGCGTGTTGGTGTTCTTGACATTGGCATAGAACAGCCCCGCCTCGGTGGTCCAATGGTCGGCATACGACTGCTGCCAACGGCCGTCGGTTTGGAAACTCTCCAATTGGAGGTCGAGCGTGGGCACGTGCGAGCGGAAATTGCGGCGCTGGTTGAATTCTCGGCGGTCGTCGTGCTGAAAGGCCGCCTGCCATTCGAGATGCCCGCCCGAGGAGAGGGTGTAGCGCGTGTGGAGTTTGGCCACTTGGTGCACCACTTTCTGGTAAGGGTAGTCGATTTGGCGCGTCCAAGGGTAGAATTCCGTCGGGCGGCCGAGGCGGATACGCTCGCGGAGGAGCTGTTCGTCGCCCATTTGAGCGCTGAAGAGCACGCCGATGCGGGTGGAAAACAGGCTGTAGTACCCGTCGGCTTCGAAGCCGTTGCGCTTCCAGCCGAAGGCCACGGAGCCGTTGGCTTCACGCACGCCGGTGTTGTTGAGCAGATAGTGGGCAGTGGAGCGGTCGCCCCCGTTGAGGTAGGTGCCTTGTAGGCGCCACGCTGCGCGACCGCCCGCCAAGGGGAGTCCGGCATCGACCGATCCGGTCAGTGCCGCGCGCCGGCCGTTGCTGCCGTAGAGCGTGGAGAGATAGCCCTCGGGTTGCGAACGCGTGTAGGGCAGGGCTTTGCCGTCGAGCAGGATCACGCCGCCGAGCGCCTCCGCGCCGTAGCGCACGGCTTCCGCGCCTTTCACCACATTGATGCGCCCGGCAGAGTTGGCATCGAGCTCCGGCGCGTGATCCACGCCCCATTGTTGGCCCTGTTGCCGCACGCCGTTGTTCATGATGAGCAGGCGCGTGCCGTACATGCCGTGGAGAACGGGTTTGGCAATGGTGGCACCGGTTTGCACCATGCTCATGCCTTTGATTTGTTCGAGGGCCGAAGCGAAAGAGTTGCCCAGATTTTTCTGCACCTCGGCCGCCGAAATACTTTGGGTGGCGGTGTTGACCGAATGGACGATGCGCCCGGTTTGCACCACGGCCTCGTTGAGGCGATTGGTCAGGGCGATGAGTTCGACGCGCAGGGGGCGGTGGCTGCGCACTTCGGCGGTGGCGACGCGCCGATCGGCGTAGCCCACGGCACTCACCGTGAGGCTGTCGCCGTGCAGGGCGTTTTCGCTGAGCACGAGCAGACCGGTCTCGTCGGAGCGCCAGATTTTGCCGCCGCCGCGCACCACGGCACCCGAAACGGGGAGACCGCTGTCGCGGTCGGTGACGAGCAGGCGCGGTGCGCCCACGGGTTGGGGTTCGGCGGCGCGGGTGGTGGCGGGAATCACCACGGCTGCGCTCAGCAACAGCCCCGGGAGAAGGATTTTGGACATGGGAATGAGAGAGAAAACGATGGATGAAGGGGCTCCGCTGCGCCGGGGGCTGCGGAGACCGGGAAAGGGAATGTGCTGTCGGCGGGCGCGGGGGACGGGCCGTTGGCGTGCCGTGCGCAAAGGCACCGCTGCGGCGGAGAAATGCTGCGGCGGGCGTGCGGCAGAGGGGCGAATCGTGAGCAAACAGCCGGTGGCGGTCGATGAAACCGCCGTGACGGGGTGCGCTTTCGCCACAAGGCAACGCCTGTTGCGGAGTCGGTCAGTCGTGGTGTGCCGGTCTGAACCGGTGCAACCGTGCGGACACTGCGCCCGACCGACGCTCCGAGCGAAAACCCGTAGCGAGGAGGGGAGCACTGCCGTGGAGGCACCGAGAGCTGCACGGCCTGCGTGTGAACTCCCTTGATGTAGGGAGGCGAACCCCAACCGGCATGAGACGGTTGCGGGTGCAGGAACGATCGGAGGCCATCGGGTGTATCTACTCGATGGAATGGGCGCTCGCCGACGAGAAAAAAAAGAAAATCGGGGAGAAAAAATCAGACAGTCGGTGGGCCGCGCAGCACTGCGCGAGCAATCACCGTGTGAGCGATCGAGGGTTGATCGGAAAGAAAGGGTGTTTCTGCGGTGGAAACGAAAAAGCAAAATTGTGGCAGCGTGGGAACGGTGCAGGGGGCGGGCACGAAATGGCAGATGCTGCAATTGTCGTGCTTGTCGCCGGGCACTTGCCCCGGCAAATGGTGGTGCCGATGGCATGGGCGGTGCGTTCGGTGCGCGCGGGCGGACGCGGGCGTGCCGTTTTCGCCCGCGTGCTGCCCATCGCGGGCGGTGGCGGCTGCGGTGGCGCGGAGGCAGGCGATGCACTCGGCGCCTTGTCCGTCGGCGTTGAGGCCGATGTGCTCCGTTGGCACCGCGCTGTCGTGGTAGTGAAAGGTTTTCACCACCAATTGCGGCAGCAGGGCGAGGAGAAGAATCCAAGCCAAGGCCACTTGACGACGGAGGGTGCGAAGTTTTGCGGACATGTATTGCCGCAAAGATAGGGAGGAATGGGCAAAGATGCAAATCTGAAGGCAAAAAACGTGAGAGCGGACGGTGTTTTCGCCCGCAAAGACGCTGTGGGGCGGACTGATCGTGGGCGTTGTCGGGGTGCATTGGGCTGTGCACGGGGACTTGCTCGAAAAAGTTGCGGGAAATCACGAAAAAGTGGGTGTGTTTCCGTCCGATGCCCCCCTTTTTCCGGCGGCACTTCGCGTCTGCTTCGCGATGGATGGGCGACGTGGCGTCGTTTTCGGTCGTGGCCGTTCGCACCGCAGGCACCGGGAGGAGCTGCTGCCGAATGGATTGTTGCGCTGTGCCTGCTGCGAGGCGGCAGTGACGGTTCCGGCGGTAATTGCTGCGACGCGTCGGCAAAAGCGACGAAGGGGACGACCGGTTGCGGCGGAGAAACAAAAAACGGCTCGGACAGTCTGGTGACTGTCTGAGCCGTTGAAGGAAACGGGAGGCCGAGGTGAGGCGGAACTTTTCGCCGCTTCGGCACGATGCCGCATGACTGCAGGGGGTGTCCGGCGACGGAGCGCGGAAGCTGCATGCGGAGAATAGGGGGTAGGGCGTTAGAAGCCTGAAAATTCGCCGAGCGAGCTGTTGTCGTCGTCGGCCGATTCGTCATCGCCCCAGATGGGGTTGACAAATTCCTCGTTGGTGAGCACAGGGTTGTTTTGCTGGACGCGGAAACTGGAGTTCATTTTCAAGGAAGTCAGACCCATGATGGGTTCGCCGTGGAGTTGGAATTCCTCGAGGCGGGGGGTAGTATAGGATTTCATGCGGTGATGATGTTTTATTGCTGAACGAATTTTTGGCCGTTGCGGACGTAGAGTTGGCCTTTGGCGGTTTGTTGCACACGGCGTCCGCTGAGGTCGTAGGTGGCGGGAGCTACAGTTGAGCGCTTCGCCTGTTGTACGGCTGTGGGCAGGGCGATGAAGAGCGGGGCGGCGTTGCCTGCGGCCGGATCCTGCTCGATGCACGCTTTGAATGCGGGGAGCACTACGCCGTCGTCGAGTTTTCCGAATTCGACCTTGTTGTTTTCGGGATTGAGGGCGAGGGCATACACGGCTTTGCCTGCAGTGGCTCGTTGCGAATAGCCGTAGCCTTTGAGTACGTTGTGGGTGGTTTTCTCCGTATCGCCCTTTTCATCGGTGCGCGAGAGGGTGAGGGTCTTCGCTCCGTCGGCCTTGAGGATCACAGCCGTGGCGGCCGGAATGATTCCCTTGGTGAGCTCGGTGAGTTGCAAGCTGTTTGTACCGTTGCGTTCGGCCACGTAGATCTTGACACTCGAGTCGTTGAGCTTCATGGCTTGGTGCGCAAAGAAGGTGGCATAGCCGGTTTCGCCGATGTGGAGGGAAATTTCGTCGACGGGCACGAGGTCGAGGTATTGCGCCGGCCAACTTTTGGGCATGTTCATCCCGCTGCGGGTCACTTCTTCGTTGCCGCGGAAGAGGAGGGTGCGGTCGCCGGTGGTGACTAAGTAGGTGCCGTCGCCGCGTCCTTCGGCGAAGCTGGCCCGATTCACGGCGTCGCCGAGGGTGGCGGGCTTGACATTGTTGGCTTCGTTGGCCAATCCTTGGCCGGTGGCGTAGGCTGTGAGGTGCTCTCCGTCGTAGTAGAAGAGCGTTTGTTCGTCGGCTGTGGGCACCACCTTGAGGATGCCGTTCGTGCCGGGGGCGATGCTGAGGAATCTTTGCCCGGCGACTGTGGAGCGGATGCGGAAGAATTCGCCTGCTTGGGGCATGTTGAGATGAATCTGTCGGAGGGCGACTCGCAGTTTGTTGAATTCTTCTTGGTATTTCTGCGGTTGGGTGGGCGGGTTGTTGTAGGCATTCATGGCGGCTTGCAGATTGCCGGGGCGAGAATAGGTGCCTACGGTGGTGCCGAAGAGATGATTGTTTTCGGCGTAGCGCTTGAACTGGGCTTTGGCCTCGTTGTAGAGGGTTTGGTAATCGGCTTTTTCGACGACGACGGTGGATCCCGGTCCGTTGGCCTGCCAGAATGCGAGCTTTCCCTGCTCGGCATAGTTGTTGAGATACCCTTTCGCACCGATAGTGGAGCGGAAGTTGAGTACTTCTCCGTTCTTTTCGAGCGTGAACTTCATGCCGTTTCCTTCGGCTGCGCCGGGGCGTGTGCCGTTGTCGGAGTTGTCGGCGCCGAGGGTCACACTGCCGTCACCGATGTAGACGAGTTGGAATTCGTTGCCCGCGATCTTGAAGTGGACGGGGTCGGCTTCCCATTTGGAAGTGACGAGATCGAAGTAATTGCCTTCGGGGTTGTAGTGGATGTAGCCGTTTTTCCCGTCGGCGGGGTTGCCGACTTTGACGAAGTAAGTGTCGCTTTCGTTGAAGGGCAGCTGTTGTGCCGCCGCGCCAACGCAGGCTCCTGCCGCGAAGAGGGTGCAGGCGAAGAGTTTGTAGAGTTGTTTCATGTGGATGGATTAGGTCGATGTGGTCACGGTTGGGGGCTTTCGCCCGGCGGTTGGGGTGTTGATGCGGCTCGATGGCAAGCGCTCTTCGATGGCTGGGATAGATCGCAGCGGAAGTGGACCGGTGTCTACCGCTGATGGCATTTTTCGCAACACGAAGTGGGGCTGTTGTGCCGTTCAGGGCGTCAACACATTGCGAATGTAGTTTTTCCTTAGCAAAATGCCAAGTAATTTGCCGGTGAAGTAGGATTTGTTTTGAAAAATGACGTGTTTTGCTTGTTCTCGCCTATCATTTCCGCGTGAAAAGCGGAAATGCAACCAAAAGTTGGGGACTTTTTGTGTTTCGCCCAAGCGCGTGAGGCGATCGAGGGAAAAATGCGCGGCGCGGGTGCGGTAGGGGCACAAAAAAACGCCCGTCACCTTGTGGTGAGCGGGCGCTTTTTTAAGTGTTTCGCGTAAGTGTGCGTTGGTAACGCGCGATGTTTTTATTGTTCTTCTTCGCTGTCGTTCCAAATGTCGTTGCCAAGCTGCTTTTCTGTGGTGTGCTGCTGTCCGGGTGTCATGCTTCCGTTTCCTTTAGAGGCGTCGAGCATGACATGCTCCGTGTGAAGAACGACATCCTTTACCTGAGGTGCAGAATACTGTTTCATATTTTGAGATGTGTCTGTGCTTATTTTTGGATGAACTTCTTTCCGTTCTTGACGTAGACCTGTCCTTTGACAGGAGCTTCCACACGACGTCCGGCGAGGTCGAAGACTTCTGCCTGATTGTCGTCAACGGTTACGCCCTGGATGCCTTCGGGGGTAAAAGCAGTGGGGTAGTAGGCGGGAGCACCGGCGGCAGTGTTGCTGTAGATGACAGCGCGGAAGGCACGGACGCCTTGTGTCAAGGGCTTGAAGACGAGTTTGTTATTTTCGACGGTGAGACCGTATGCATTGCTGAGGTGATCGCTCGACGAAACGGTGTAGCCTTTGAGGGAGTTGTTGCCGATAGTAGAAGTCGTAGAGGCGATTTTCTCAACCTCGAAGGAGCCCTTACCTGTAACCTTGCGGAGCAGTACGGCGGTTTTGGCGGGAATCTCCTGCGTGTTTACCTTGTTGAAGGTGATCACGCTGTTTTGTGCATTGATATTTCCGCTATATACTTCAACGCCTGCGGGTACTTTCACTGCGGTGGGGGCGAAGAAGGAGATGTAGCCGAGTTCGTCGGTGTTGAGCGTGAACTTCGTGGCTTCTTCGAGGAAGAGGTGGCTGTCCGATTCGCTGGTGGAGAGGATGAGTCCGTTGTCGCGGTCGAGTTTCACGAACTTGTCGCCCACTTTGAGGCTGTAGCTGCCGGCATCGAGGGTCTTTTCGAGCTTACCTTGCGCGATAACGGCTGTTTGTGCGTTGGCAGTGAGATCGTACTTGGCTTCTCCGAGTCCAAAACCGTTGTCAATTCCGGTAAGGTGCTGTCCGTCGAAGTAGAACACGGCGGCTTCGCTCTTATTGTCCGTGAGCGTGTAGCCCCTATCCGAGGCTTTCAGGTATTTCGCGGGCAGAGAGGGACCAACCAATTGATCATTTACAGGAAGCTGCGAATGGCCTGGACCGGAAGTCGTGTCACGAATGGCTTGCTCGTATTTAGATTTTGTGGTAATGTACACATATCCGCTTGTCACCGGAGTTATTTTTAGTGCATTGATTGCACCTTCCAGATTTCTTATGTCACTGTCAACTGTAGCCGGAGCAAAATTATCATGTACATCCAAGAACATATTGTCTGTGGTGTATTTCCAGTCCTTGAATGTGGGAAGTGGGTATTGTCCCAAGCCATTGCCCACTAAGGGAGATTGATTACGGATTACGCCTACGCCAGTTTCGGAGTGCTGCATACATTGAAACATGGCAAAAGTCTTCATTAGCTCTTTACCCTTAGCGACTGCTGCGGAATTATCACCGTTCTTATTCTCAAACTCGAAAACTGCATTAGGAGTTGCCGTAGGTTTAAAAACAAGCTTTCCATTCTCGTTTGTAAGATATCCGAGATCGTAAGCTGTAGCTTTGAGGTAATGCTTTCCGGAAATCGTGACATATTCAAATGTGTCATTACCGATTATGCTAAATTTCCCTTTCTTGTCATACCTTATAGCTGTGTACTTGTTGTTTATGTATGGGCCGAACTTAACAGACGTTCCACTGCTCATGGCAGAAAATTTCATTACGGTAGCTTGCGACTTGTCTGCAACACAATCAAAACTAGCTCCATTTTTCTTTATGTAGCCATTGCCTATTTTGAAGTGGTACTCTAAATTTACATCGATGCCACTATTTCCATCAGCTCTCCCGGGGAGTGTGCCGATCCCGAAGAGTAGGGCGATGAAGAAAAGCAGTAAGTAATTTTTTTTCATCTGCATTTTTGCTTTATGAATTATACGATTGAATTGATGATTTACGAGAAATGGGCGGAAATCCCGCAGTTATCGCCCGGCGGAGGGCGATTTCTCTCAGGTTCTGCTCTGTTTTCGTGGCAAAGGTATGAATTCTTTGTCTAGTGCGACAAGAGTTTCGTGGTAAAAATGAGATAAATATCTGTTTAGAGTGGTTTTTGCTATCGAATAAGCCGATAACAGGCGTTTTTTGCGATTCGGAGTGCAGCGTGTGCGGAGGCGATGGACAAAAGCTGCGGAGAAAAGTGTGAGCGAGCGCGGAAGGAAGGGCTGTTTTACGTAAAAACGAAGCAAGCACGTACAGATCATACGTGCTTGCTTCGTTTTTTGCCCGACGTGCTCGGTGTTGGGTGGCGCTATTGGGCGACGAATGGGCATTTTTCCGAGCCCTGCGCCGAACGAGGGGGCTTGCCGAATCTACGCGCGCCACCTATCGATCTACCTACTCCGCTTATCGCGTCTACAGGTGACTTTTTCGAGCCCCGCCCCGTGCAAACTGTCGGTCGGCTCGTGGGAGAAGGCTGTAGCCGCGAGAGATCGGCTCCCGGCTGCGGAGCGCCGCCGCTCTGTTTCGGAGAACGCCTCACATACAGAGGCGCGCGATGTGAAAAGTGAGCCACGCCGCCACATAGGCGACGCCCGTGGTGTAAAGCATCGAGAGCACGGCATATTTCCACTGCCCGCTCTCGCCGCGGATGGCCGCAATCGTAGCCAGACAAGGGAAATACAGCAAGGCAAAGACCATGTAGCTCAGTGCAGCCGCGGGCGAAGTGGCCTCACGCAAGGCCGCAGAGATCGCCCGGTCCGCCTTCGCGTCGTTGCCCGATCCCGCAGCCGCCGCACTGTCCTCGTCCATGTGGTAGAGCACGCCGAGTGTCGAGACCATCAACTCCTTGGCCGCTGCGCCCGTCAGGAGCCCCACGCCCATTCTCCAGTCGAAACCCAGCGGCGCAATGGCCGGTTGGATGAGATGTCCCGCCTGTCCCAAATACGACTGCTCCTGCCGTTCGAGGGGCGAGAGCTCTCGGTCCGGATGCGGGAAATAGCCCAAGATCCACACCACGATCGAAGCCACGAGAATCACGCCGCCCATTTTTCGCAGGTACTGGCGACCCTTCTCCCACGTGTGGCTCACGACACTCTGCGCCACCGGGCGCCGATAAGGCGGGATCTCCATCACGAAATGGCTCTCATCGTGTCGGCGAATGAAGTGACTCAGCAGCCAAGCCGAGAGCAGGGCCATGAGAATGCCGCCGCAGTAGAGCGAAAAGAGCACCCACGTGGCTTGATGCGGGAAGAAAGCCATTGTGAACACCGTGTAGACCGTGAGTCGCGCGGAGCACGACATGAAAGGCAAGGTGATCATCGTGAGCAATCGGCTCTTTCGGTTCTCAATGGTGCGTGTGGCCATGATGGCCGGCACGTTGCAGCCGAAACCCGTGAGCATCGGGAAAAACGACTTGCCGTGCAGTCCCACGCGCCGCAGCAAGGGGTCGAAGAGCAGCGCGGTGCGTGCCAGATAGCCCGAGTCTTCGAGAATGGAAATGAAGAAATAGAGGATCAAAATCTGCGGGAGAAAGACAATCACGGTGCCCACACCGCCCACCACTCCCGACGCCAGGAGATCGACATACCAGCGATCTTTGGGCAGAACGTTCGTGAGCGTCTCGGTCAGCCACGTCACTCCGGCCTGCATCCAGCCCATCGGATACTGTCCGATGGTGAATGTGGCCCAGAAAACCAGCAGGATCACGAGGAAAAAGACGCCATAGGCCAGCGGATTCTTCACCAAGAAGCGGTCGACCCACGTGGTGAAGCGCACCGCTTTGCTCTCTCGCAGTCGGTAAATGTCCGCCAGATAGTGGTGCACCAGTGCGTGCGGGTCGGCCGCTGAGTGCGGGTCGTTGGGCGGCGGTGTGGGCTGTTCCTCGCGACGGTCGTAGGCCTCGATCACCGCTTCGGCCAGGGCTTTGAGCCCCTCGCCGCGGCTGGCCACACAAGGCACGAAGCGCATGCCCATGTGCGCCGAGAGTCGGTCCACATCGAGCGTCGATCCGCTCTCCGAAAACTCGTCCCACAAGTTGAGCGCCCCTACCATCGGCAGTCCGAGTCGGCGCACTTGCAGGGTGAGCAGCAGGTTGCGCTCCAGGTTGTTCACATCGAGCACGTTGATCACCGCGTCGATTTCGCCCTTCAAGAGCTCGCTCATCACATAAGCCTCCTCCGGCGAGTAGGCGCGCAGCGAGTAGGTGCCCGGCAGATCGACAAATCGCACGGTGCGCCCGTCGATGTGTGTTTCGCCCACCACACTGGCCACCGTCACCCCCGCATAGTTGCCCGTGCGTTCGTGTCCGCCGGAGAGCGCGTTGAACACCGTGGTTTTTCCGCAGTTGGGATTGCCCACAAGTGCCACCGTGATGGTGCCTTCTGCCTTGGGAGCGAGCGGTTTGCGCGGTCCGCACCCCGGGCAGCCCCCACAACTTTCGGTCGCGCAGCCGGTGGCCGGCACGATGGGGCCCGAGGGCAGTGGCGCCGCGGCGGCAGTTTCGGCGGCGGTGCGGGCCACTCGTTGCTCGTCGGCATAGTTTTCGTTGGGTCGTTGGGTGCTCACCTCGATGAGTTGCGCCTCGCCGGTTCTGAGTGCGACGCGCTGTCCGAGCATGGCGTAGATCACGGGCGAACCGCTCGGCGTGGCATAGACGCGCGTCACCTCTTGTCCCGGCACGAAGCCGAGTTCTTCGAGGCGGACGCGCAGCGAAGGGCTGCCCTTGATGGCGGTGACGTAGGCGGTGGCCCCGTCTTTGATGTGTGAAAGATTCATGCGTTGTTAAGTCGTTGGGTCGGTGCGTGCAAAAAAGGCGTATCGACGTTGTTATATATAAGGAGCAATGTGCAAAGTTACGGCTTTCTCCCGCGCAATGCAATACCCACAAATAGTGATTGTGGGAGGAGGAATTGCAAAGAGCAAATGACAACTTGGAAGAGCTCCCATATTTCGGCTGAAAATAGGGAAGTCGTGTCCGATAGTCCGTAGTTTTTTTCGTAAATTCGCCGAGCAAAGACTACACTTCCCGTACAAGAAATCTCCCAATAATGAAACAAACCAAGATCGTCTGCTCGATCAGCGATTTGCGCTGCGACGAAAATTTCCTCCGCAAGTTGTTTTTCGCCGGCATGAACGTGGTGCGCATGAACACCGCCCACGCCTCTGCCGACGGCATCAAGAAAATCATTCGCAACGTCCGTGCCGTTTCGCCCCACCTCGGTCTGCTCATCGACACGAAGGGGCCCGAAGTGCGCACCACCGGACTGGCAGCCCCCCTCGAATACAAAGCCGGCGAAGAAGTGCGCATCTATGGTTGTCCGGATCGCGACACCACGCACGATGTCATCAATGTATCGTATCCCCACTTCGTGCGCGACGTGCAAGTGGGCGACCATGTGCTCTTCGACGACGGGGCCATCGACATGCTGGTCACGGCGAAAGACGAGGCCCTGCACGTCACGGTGCAAAATGACAGCGTGCTCGGCGCGCACAAGAGCGTGAACGTGCCCGGCGAACACATCGATTTGCCCGCACTCACCGAGCGAGACAAGGCCAACATCCTCCTGGCCATCGAAGAAGACATCGACTTCATCGCCCACTCCTTCGTGCGCAACGCCGCCGATGTCAAGGCTGTGCAGGACATTCTCGACGCACACGGCAGCGACATCAAGATCATTTCGAAAATCGAAAACCAAGAAGGCGTGGACAACATCGACGAGATCATCGACGCCTCCTATGGCATCATGATCGCGCGCGGCGACCTCGGCATCGAAGTGCCCATCGAACGCATCCCCGGCATCCAGCGCCAGATCATTCACAAGTGTGTGGTGAAGAAAAAACCGGTGATCGTGGCCACGCAAATGCTTCACACGATGATCAACAACCCGCGTCCCACGCGAGCAGAGGTCACCGACATCGCCAATGCCATCTACTATCGCACCGATGCCCTCATGCTCAGCGGCGAAACGGCCTCGGGCAAATATCCCCTCGAGGCGGTGCAAACCATGGCCGCCATTGCCGAGCAGGCCGAACGCGACAAAATGCGCGAGCACGACCTCGATCCGATGATCGACACCACCGATCAGCGTGAATTCTTGGCGCATGCTGCCGTCGAAGCTACGCGCCAACTCGGTGTGAAGGGCATTCTCACCGACAGCGAAACGGGACAAACGGCACGCGCCCTCGCCTCGTTCCGAGGCCCGACGCCCGTCATTGCCATCTGCTATAAGGAGAAGACCATGCGTTTGCTCAATCTCTCCTACGGTGTGATCCCCATCTACCAGAAAAATCACGTTTCGGCGCAATACACCTTCACGGCTGCCATCCGCATGATGCGCCAGAAAGGTTTCCTCGAGCTCAACGACAAGATCGCTTACCTCAGCGGTAGTTTCGGCGACGGGGGCGGCACGAGCTTCCTCGAGATCAATAAGGTGAGCACCATCTACGATAGCAAATATCGCTTCCACTTACCGGAGGGAGTGCACGTAGACGAACTTGCACCTTCCAAATAAACGTCGCCGCTTCTCGTCGCGGGGCTTTGAGCTCCGCCATGCGAAGCAGCCGACCCGCACAAAACGACCGCGACCGAACGCAATGTTCGGCCGCGGTCGGATTGTTTAGGGCGGCGTGTGGGGAAGCGGCGTGCCTCAGTCGCGTTTGAGCAACACGACCACGAGCCCAATCGCCACCACTACGTCGACCACGTTCCAGACGGTGCGTGTCAGCGCGATTTTGAAGAGGGGTTGGAAGAGCAACGTCAGCGCCACAAACACCCAGCCCGCGGTATTGCGGTCGCGCTTGAAGTAATCGTAGGCCAATGCGGCGAAAACCACCGCCGCCACGAAGCGAATGAGCATAAACATACCGTAGGCGAGCGGAAAAAGGCAGGCGAGGAGCGCAATGGCCACGAGGAGAATGATCATCGGAGGGAGGTTGGATTTCATAGTCGGTATATTATAATAGTGTGGCGGAGTGAAAACGGGCAACAGCGCCCGTGTGTGGTGGCAAAGGAACAACATATTTTCAAAACTCTGCCCATGCGACCGGCGAAAAAGCCGACCTCCGTCTGTCCGACGCCCATTTTCTGCCCGTTCGTCCCGCCGTCGGTTCGTAGCAGTGCATCCTTCGTTCGTTGCAAGCCTTGTTTCGTTCGGCCGTGGGGCTTTGTGAGCGTCGGCTTCCGCGGTCTCGGCGCGTAGCCGCGGGGCGGAAAACAAAAGTGGCCATCCTCCGCTGAGGACAGCCATCTTTCGAACATAGACATAACAATTTAAATTCTTACTCTGACGGACAACCGCCACCGAAGTGTCGGACTCTTCTATCAGAATGCACTGCAAAGGTAGGCACTTTCTTGACTTTTGGCAATACCCATTTGCAGTGATTTGGCACAGGTGGGCGCCCGATGTGCGATGTGCCCCCGTTGTGCGTAGGTTTCCACCGCATACGCTCTGCAAACTGCTGACAATCAGCGGAAATACGGAGTGGTTTCGCGGTGACTTACCGATTTTTTCCGTTTATGCTCCGCATTCTTTCACCAAAAAGTAGGTATTGCCTCCTCACAATCGGGTAGTGCGGAGCCCGGTGGGCATTTGTGACGCGCGGCTGCGTTCAATCGAAAAATTGCTTCCAATCGTCTTTGCCGAAGCGCTGTTCTTTGTCGTTTTGCTCGCGTCGTTCCGCGTTTTTCCGTGCCTTGGGCTTGCTCTTTTTGCGTGAGTCGGCATATCGATCTTCGTTGCGGCGTGTGCGTCCCTTCGGGCCGTGTGCGGCGCTGTCGGCTTTTCCGTCTGCGCGATCGGCGAAATCCACCACCACGCGGCGTTCGCCCACCTTGGCCTTCGCCATTTTGCCCATCACCAGCTCGGCTTGCTCTTCGGGTACCTCGAAGAACGAGCAGTTGTTCAGCAAGTCGATGCGTCCGATCTCCACCTTTCCCTTCACATAGCGGTTCACCAGGTTGATGATTTCGCGGGCGAAGAAGTTGTCGCGCTTACCGAAGTTGAGGAAGAGTCGGGTGTATCCCTCCTCAGCCACGGGATTTCCCTTGGCATTGCGTGCCCGTTTGTCGTCGCGTCGGTCGCGTTTGTTGCCCTTCTCCTCGCGTTCCTCGCGCGCGGTGGGCTGCACGATTTCGGGAGCGTCGGCATAGTAGGTGAGGAATCGGCCGAACTCCTGTTGCACCAGGCGCTTGACCAGTTCCTCCTTCGTGAGCCACTCGAGTTTGTGCATCACTTCGGGCAGGAAGGGTGCGATTTGCTCCTCGTCGGGCTCGGTGTGTTCGAGATTGTCGATCACCTTGTAGAGTTGTTTCGTGCAGATTTCCTTCGGTTCGGGGAGGGTTCCGACCTCAAACTTCTTGCCGATCACGCGCTCAATGACGCGCACCTTCCCCTTCTCGCGGAGGTGGATGATGGAAATCGAGGTGCCGCGCTTGCCTGCACGGCCGGTGCGCCCGGAACGGTGGGTGTAGTTCTCCACGTCGTCGGGCAGTCCGTAGTTGATCACGTGGGTGAGCTCGTTCACATCGAGGCCGCGCGCCGCCACGTCGGTGGCCACGAGGAGTTGCGTGCGGTGTGTGCGAAACTTCTGCATGGTGAGATCGCGCTGCGCCTGGGCCAAATCGCCGTGCAAAGCCTCGGCGCTGTAGCCGTCGCGGATGAGGTGGTCGGCCACTTCCTGCGTTTCGAGGCGGGTGCGGCAGAAAATGATGGCATAGATGCGCGGATAGTAGTCGACAATGCGTTTGAGCGCGGCATATTTGTCCTGGGCGCGCACCGCATAATAGATGTGGTTCACGTGTTCCGCGCCCTCGTTGCGGCTGCCCACCACGATTTCGCGGTATTCGCGGAGGTAGTTTTTGGCAATGCGCTCAATGTCGGGCCCCATGGTGGCGGAGAAGAGGAGCGTTTGGTGCTCGGACGGGATGGCCGAAAGGATTTCGTCGATGCTTTCGGTGAATCCCATGTTGAGCATCTCGTCGGCTTCGTCGAGCACCACGTGGCGAACGGCTTCCAGTCGGGCGGCGCCGCGATGAATGAGGTCGATGAGGCGTCCGGGCGTGGCCACAATGATCTGGCAGCCCTTGCGGAGTTGGCGAATCTGGCTTTCGATGCCCGCACCGCCGTAGACTGCCACCACGTGCAAGCCGTCAATGTATCGACTGTAGTCCTTGAGGTCGTCGGCAATTTGGAGACAAAGTTCACGCGTCGGGCTGAGAATGACCACCTGCGTGCTGCGGTCGTCGGCTTCCACGTTTTGGAGCACGGGAAGTCCGTAGGCCGCCGTTTTTCCGGTGCCGGTTTGTGCCAGCGCAATGATGTCTTGCGTCGGAACGGCGGCGCCGTCGGCGGTATCGTCGGTGTTTTCCTCGCCCAGGAGGACGGGAATCACCGCGGCCTGCACGGGAGTGGGTTGTTCGTAGCCTATTTCGGTGATGGCATTGAGGATCTGTTCCTTTAAGCCCAGTTCGGCGAATGTTTTCAAGTGAAGGGTGTGTTTGTGTGTTGTGATGTTGCGAATGAATGAAGGGGGATTTATTCGGCAGGCAGCGCCGCCCTACCAAAACGGCGGGGCGGCGCTGTGTTTAGTCGAATAGAGGTTGGTGGTGCGGGTGGGGTTTCCTGCGATAGTCGTCGTGCGCGGCCTTGATCAGTTGGATGCACATTTGCGGATCGGCCTGCCGAAGGTCGGCATAGTGGCGTCCCAGACTCTCAAAGAACTCAGGTGGTCCCACCAATCGGGCGAAGTTTTGGCAACCGCGCTCCACACTGATCTTTTTGCCCCATTTGAGGGCGTTGGTGTCGAGGAGCGAAAAGTGGAAACGCTCGTTGATGCGGTCGAAAAGGATGTTGCCCGCCGAGAAATCCTTGTGGATGAAGCCGCTGGCGTGGAGCTGTGCGGCGTAGCGTGCGAAGTGCTTGGTCACCTCTTCGCGAAAAGCCCCGTCGAAGCCGGGGATGTCGCGCATGGAGTGGCGATAGTCCGAATAGACACTCACGAAATAGTGTGTGGCATCGAGCAGTCCGCGGCGATCGCTCAGGAAAGCCACCGGTTCGGGGCTTTCGAAACTGCGTTCCTTGAGCAGGAGCGAAGTGACGAAGGCCTTTTTCGCCTTGTTGGCCTTGTAGACGCGGGTCGCCATTCGGTGTTTGAGCGGCATGCGTCCGTAGCGTTTCACGGCGAGTCGGCAGCCGTCGATTTCGATGAGGCGAATCACGTTGCGCGCGTGGTAGATTTCCTGCCCCACGCTGTCGAAGTGTCGCACCGCCTGCACGAGTTGTTCGCGAAGCCGGTCGTATTTGGGATTGAGAACGATGTGCATCAGCTGAGTCCTGTGATTTCTCCGTTGATATAATCAATATTGAGTGCCTGGGGCGCCTTGGGCAGTCCGGGCATGCGCATGATGTCGCCCGCAATGGCCACGATCATCTCCGCTCCCGCGTTGATCACCACGTCGCGAATGAGGAAATCGAATCCCTCTGCGGCTCCATATTGCTTGGGATCGTCGGAGAAGGAGAATTGCGTCTTGGCGATGCAGACGGGGAAATGGCTCATGCCGAGCGTTTCCGCGAGGCGCAGGCGCGTGAGTGCGGGTTTGGCAAAGGTCACCGAGGCCGCTCCGTAGAGATGGCGGGCCACCTTCTCGATCTTGGTGCGCAGGGAGTCGCTGTCTTCATAGGCGAAGCGCAGCGGCGCGGAGGGTGTTTTTTCGACGGCGTCGACCACAATGCGCGCCATCTCCTCGGCGCCGGCTCCGCCTTCGGCGTAGGCATTGTTGATCACGAAAGGCGCTTCGAGCACCTCCTCGCAGTGGCGGCGCAGCAGTTCCATCTCTTCGTCGGTGTCGGCGGCGAAGCGATTGAAAACGATCACCACGTTCTGTCCGAACGAGCGGAGGTTGCGCAAGTGCTTGTCGAGGTTGGGCAGCCCGGCGCGGAGCCCTTCGAGATTGGGTTCCGCGATTTGGTCGAGAGGCACGCCGCCGTGCATTTTGAGTCCCTGTGCGGTGGCCACCAGCACGGTGAGAGCGGGTTGGAGTCCGGCCTTTCGGCACTTGATGTCGTAGAATTTCTCCGCCCCCAGGTCGGCGCCGAATCCGGCTTCGGTGATGACGTAGTCGGCGTGCGAGAGGGCCATTTTTGTCGCCACGACCGTGTTGCACCCGTGGGCGATGTTGGCAAAGGGTCCGCCGTGCACGAAGGCCGGCGTGTTTTCTGTGGTCTGCACCAGGTTGGGTTCGAGTGCATCTTTGAGGAGCACCACGATACCGCCCGCCACGCCGAGATCTTTCACCGTGAAGGGCGAACCGTCGAATCGGTAACCGAGGAGAATGTTCTCAATGCGCCGGCGCAAGTCGGCTTCGTCGGCCGCCAAGCAGAGGATGGCCATGAGTTCGCTGGCGGGGGTGATGTCGAAGCCCGCCTGCGTGGGGATGCCGTTGACCGAGGGGCCGAGTCCGGTGACGATGCTGCGGAGCGAACGGTCGTTGACGTCGAGCACGCGTCGCCAGAGCACTTCTTTGAGTCCGAAGCCCTCGGCGCGATGCTGGTAGAGGTAGTTGTCGAGCAGGGCCGCGATCATGTTGTGCGCGGCGGTGATGGCGTGGAAGTCGCCGGTGAAGTGGAGATTGATCTTCTCCATGGGCAGCACCTGGGCGTGTCCGCCGCCGGCCGCTCCGCCTTTCATGCCGAAGCAGGGGCCGAGCGAGGGTTCGCGCAGGGCGACGACGGTTTTGCGGCCGATGCGGTTGAGTCCGAGGGCGAGTCCGATCGAAACCGTGGTCTTGCCGATACCGGCGCGGGTGGCCGAGATCGAGGTCACGAGGATGAGGCGACTTTTGTGCGCTTGCGTTTCGTCGATGAGGCGCAGGGGCACTTTCGCAATGTATTTGCCGTGCTGTTCCAAGTCGTTTTCGTCGATGCCGATTTGGGCGGCGACGTCGCGGATGGGGAGCAGCGGTGTGGCGTGTGCAATTTCGAGGTCGGTCATGGGGGGATGGGGGAGAGAGGTGGAAGAATAAGGCAAAAGTGTGCCGTCGTCACGAAGAAGTTGGGGAGGACGGCGGTGCAAAAATACGAAAAAAGCGCGACGCACGTTTGTGTTTTGTGCAGTAATTCACGCAGATAGGTGCGGAAAAACGCCTCAAAAGCGACAAAAGTAGTGACGAGGGTCGAAATGCGCAGCCGCCAACGCAAAAACGCCCCTCGGCGGTCGGGCGAACGACCGCCGGGAGGCGATGAAAAGAGGGGGCTGCGCGCAGGCAGCGTGGCGAGGCCGCGGCGATTAGTGCACGACGGTCTTCACGCCGTTGATGATGTAGACACCGCGTTCGGCTTTCTCGACACGACGACCGTTGAGATCGAAGATCACGGTGCGACCGTTGCTGGCATTGACGCGGTTCACGGCTTCGGGATCCTGGGCCACGACGAAGTTCTTGACCTCCCAAGTGGCGGCACCTTCGGTGGTGCTGGTGTACTTGAAGCCGAACTGCACCTTCTTGCCCGTGTAGTTGCGCAAGTCGATGGTACCGGATTTCACATAGTCCCACTTGTTGCCGGCCGGCCATTCCTTCACTTCGAGTTCCTGCCAAGCTCCGTTTTCACCCTCGCGGATGTAGAAGCCTTGCGTCGAAGCGTCGGTCTTGAAGTTGAGGGCATGTTCGAAGCTCACGAACGAATTCTTGGTGAGTTCCACCTCGGGCGAGATGGCCCAAGCCTCGGAAGCGTAGATCTTTTCGTTGCCTTTCTTCTTGCTGCCGGTGTGAGCCGTAGCCTTCAGACTGAATTTGGCGTCTTGCGCCCATACAGCGGTCAGGCCTTCGGGCAGGTTGCCCTGCTCGAGCGTCCATCCGTCGGCATTGTCCGTGAGTGCCTTTTCGTAAACGGTGGCACCGACGGGAGTTTCCGGTTTGGGATCGGGCTTGGGATCAGGTGTGGGCTTGGGCTCCGGTTTGGGTTCCGGCTTGGGCTGAGGCGCGGGCGTTGCGCCGTCGGCTGTGAGCGTCACGTCGTCAAAGAAGACTGCGCCTTCCGATTTCTGCTTGTTCACCACGAAGACGTCGATCGAAGCGTCCTGGTCCAAAGTGAATTGGAGGGTGAATTGCTTCCACTCGTTGTTGTCCACTTCGAGCTCTTTGCCGTAGTTGTAGCCTTTCACGCCGGTTGCTCCGGTGGGGTGCCAACCGCCGCTGACCACTCCCTTACTTGCCGCTTTGGCATAGAACGAAAGGGTGTAATTGCCGGCCTTGAGCTGGAGCGCATCGAAGTGGTAGCGCGAGTTCTGAGCGTTTTTGCCTTTGCCCTTGTGCTCTACTTCGAGCGCCTTTCCGCTGCGGCCTTCTGCGGCTTCCTTCACCGTGGCGTTCGAGGGGCTGCCTTTGCCACTTTTCTGCCATTGGGCGGGCACACCGCCGTCCCAGTTTTCGAAGTCACCGTTCTTCACGAGGTTGTCTTGGGCGGCAGCCGTGAGACCAACGGCGAGGAACATTGCGATTGAGAGTAAAGATTTAACCATAGAACAAAGTTTTAGAATGATACTTACTGCGAATTTGGGCATTTCTTTTGTCTGTGGCAAATAAAAATGTGAGAAAAGCGCCCCACACGACGGGATTCTGCCGTGCGGGGCGCTTTTGCCTTAGAAAAAAGGGGACTTTGCGTGGAAAACGGGGCGTTTTCCGAGAAAGAAGGGCGTTTCGATCAGAAGCCCCCGATGGAGTTGACGACGATCACGGCCAAAACGATGGCGGTGATGGCGGCATAGAGCCAATCGCGCTCGAGAGTGAAGTCGAGGAGCGAGAGCACCACGCGCATGATGGGGGTGAGAATGAGCGCCACGACCCCGAGCTGGATGCAGCTATGGGCATTGAGTGCCGCAACACCGCGCACGATGCCCGTGAGGCTGGTGTAGTCGGTCTGTGCGGCGGCTGTGTGCGGATTGAAATGGCGGTAGTCGGGCACTGCATCTGCGCCGTGAGCGATGAGATAGTAGAGACCGCCCAGCGCGGCCAGCACACAAGCCAGCGTGACCCCGCGGCGCAGGGTGTTGCCGATGAGTTGTTGGATGTCAGGTTTCTGCATGATGGAGCGATGGGTTAGTGGTTGAGCCCGCCGGTGAAGCCCATGTAGATCATATTGAGGGCGACGGCGAGAATGGCGAAGAAGAAGATTTTGCGCAGCAGCGACACATCCATGCGTTTGAGCAGGCGTGCGCCGGTGAGCGCGCCGAGGAGCACACCGATCATGATGGGGAAGGCGATGCCCGGCACGATGTTGCCGCGCTGAATGTAGACCACGGCCGAGGCACAAGCGGTGACGCCGATCATGAAGTTGGACGTGGTGGTGCTCACTTTGAAGGGCACTTTCATGCAGGTGTCCATGGCCAGGACTTTGAGCACGCCCGATCCGATGCCGAGAATGCCCGAAAGCAAACCGGCCAAGAGCATCACGCCGAAACCGCCCGCCACGTTGGTCAGTTGGTAGGGCACGAGTTGTCCGTTTTTGTCGGGATAGGTGCCGAAGAGTTTGAGACGGCGAGCCAGATCACTGCCTTTCACGTCGGTGTGGTCCTCATGTTTGCGGCGCTGGGAGAGGGCGGTGAGGGTGAGTACGCCGCCGAAGATGACGGCCAGCACGGAGTTGTTGAGATAGATGGCCACCGCGGCACCGGCCACTGCGCCGAGTGTGGTGGCAATCTCGAGCAGCATGCCCAAACGAATGTTGGTGATGCCCTCCTTGACGTAGGCCGCGCCCGAACCGCTGGAGGTGGCGATGGAAGCCACGAGGGCGGCGCCGACGGCATAGTGGAAGTCGACCCCGAAACAGAGCGTGAGGAGCGGAATGACGACCACCCCGCCGCCCAAACCGGTGAGCGAACCGAGCAGTCCTGCGGCGTAGGCGCCGACAAGGAGGATGAGTGTGAAAGCTAAAACGGTCATGTAAAACGGAATGTGTAGTGAAGTCTGTGTGTAAGCGGCGCGAAATTACGAAAAAAGGGGCTGTTTTCCGTGGCTTGTGGCCGTCGGCGTCTGAGAAATGCACTTGCCGTATCGGATTTAACGGACGCGCGCGGTGCATTGTCGCTCAGTGTCACTCCGAAGGGGTACTTTTGCTGCGTCAGAGACTCGTAGCAGTCGTCGTCCCTTCGCAGTGCGGTTTCCGGCTCCGGCCGATGCGCGGAGGATGCAGGCGGCGACGCCCTGTCCCCAACCGGTTATCCTTGATGATCTCATACTATGACACCCCGGTTCGTTTTGTTTTGTTCGACTCCACCGCACGAGTCGGCACGCTGCCCGGCCGTCACGCCACCCACAAGGAGGGCGAGCGTCGTACCACAGCGTCTTTTTTTGTTGCTGCCGTCCGCCGGCTTGCCGGGAGCACCGGTTGTTCCGCGGCAGATTTGTTTTTTACGAAAGAACTCGGTGATCGAAATCATTCGGTCACCGAGTCTTCTTGTTTTAGCGTGTGTGGTTCTCGCCCATCAGCGGCTGCGCGTGCCGGCGGGGATGCTGCGATTCACCGTCAGTTGGCGCAGGGCTTCTTTCACCACGTCGTTTCTGCGGTTCACCAGGGTGTAGTATTCGTTGCGGTCCCAGACATCGTAGGCGATGAGGCACTTGAGCACGAATTTGAGGTCGTCCATGGTGGCTTTGCGCTCGGCTTCGTCCTTGGGCGTCACCTTCTTTTTGGCCGCTTCGGCTTCGACGCGGGCAATGAGTTCGGCGGGCACTTCAAAGTTCTTCTCGAAATCGTCGAAACGCTTGTAGCGGTCGAGCAGTGTGGCGCGATTTTTGTCGACATAGCGCAGCACGGCGTCGTTGAAAAGGTTGTAGCGGCGCATGGCGAGGTAGTATTTGGTGTAGGCCGCGGTGTCGAGGGGCACAAAGACGTCGGGCATGATGCCGCCTCCGCCGTAGACCTTGCGATGCTCCATCAGCGTGTGATACACCTTGGAAGAATCGAGATGGATGGAGTCGGCGTGGATGAGTTCGCCGTGCTTAAATCGCTTTTCGAGGTCTTGCGAGTAATCTTCCTTCTGTCCGGGCACGTAAGGCTTCTGTATGCAGCGTCCGGAGGGGGTGAAATAGTGGCTGGTGGTGAGGCGAATCATGGATCCGTCGGGCAGATCGATGGGTCGCTGCACGAGTCCCTTGCCGAAGGTGCGGCGTCCGACGACGAGTGCGCGGTCGTGGTCTTGCACGGCGCCGGTGACAATCTCGGCAGCCGAGGCGCTGAACTCATCGACCAGGACAATGAGGCGCCCCTTGCGGAAGAGTCCGCCGGATTGTGCCTCGAACACCTGTTTGGGTGTGGCGCGTCCTTCGGTGTAGACCACGAGATCTTTGGGATTGAGGAATTGGCTGGCCACCTCCACGGCTGCTCCGAGGTAGCCTCCGCCGTTGCTTTCGAGGTCGAAAAGGAGATCTTTCATGCCCTGCTTCTGCAATCGGGCGATGGCTTCGCGCACTTCTTTGCCGGAGGTGGCCCCGAAGCGGTCCAAACGGATGTAGCCGACGCCGGGTGCGATCATGTAGGCCGCATCGAGGGTGTTCATCGGGATTTTGTCGCGGGTGACGACAAAGGTGAGCACGCCGTTGACGGAGGGGCGGACGATGCCGAGCGAAACCTTCGTGCCTTTGGGTCCGCGCAGGAGCTTCATGATGCTGTCGCGCTCGAGTTTCACGCCGGCAATGGGGCGTCCGTCGACCGAAACAATGCGATCGCCGTTGGTGATGCCGGCTTTTTGCGACGGCCCTTTGGCGATGGCCTGAATCACCACGAGGGTATCTTCGAGCATGTTGAATTGCACGCCGATGCCTTCGAAGTTACCTTCGAGGGGTTCGTTCATGCGGCGCGTTTCCTCGGGATTGGAGTAGGCCGAGTGGGGATCGAGTTTCGAGAGCATGCCGTTGATGGCGTTCTCGACGAGCTTTTTCTGGTCGACACTGTCGACGTAGAGTTGCGTGATGGCCAATTGCGCGATGGTCAGTTTGCGCATAAGGTCAGGATCGGGCTGTTCGAGTGCGCGGCGCCGCTGTGCGGTGGCCGGCAGGAGGGTGACCAAGGCCACGACCAGGGGCAGAAGTCGGTTGACGAAGGAGGAAAACTTCATGTCTTAGGGATGTTGTTGGGAATTGCGGGAAGGAAAGCGCTGACATCTTTGCCGAAGGAAAGCAGTTCTCGCACCACGGTGGAGGAGATGTCGGCATAATGGGGTTCGGTGAAGAGGAGTACGGTTTCGACGTCGGAGAGTCGGTGGTTGATGCCGGCGATGTCTCGTTCGTACTCGAAGTCTTTGACCGATCGGATGCCGCGGAGCACAAAGCGGGCCCCGACGCGCAGCGCCAAGTCGGCGGTCAGATCGTCGTAGGCCTCGACCGTGACGCGCGGCTCGGCGGCATAGACACGGCGGATGGCTTCGACGCGCTCGGCGGGGGTGAAAAACGAGCGTTTGTTGATGTTGTAGCCCACGCCCACCACCACCCGATCGAAGAGCGTGAGGGCGCGTCGCACGATGCTGGCGTGCCCGATGGTGAAGGGGTCGAAGCTGCCGGGAAAGAGGGCCACTTTTTCGGCACTCGGCGCGGGGGCGTCGTTCGGTGCCGGGGAGGAGGGGGAAGAGGGAGTGGACATGGGGGTAGGGGCTTGAGGACGTCGTGCGACGGGAGGGGTTAAGCCGTGGTTTCGTCGACGATGTCCTCTTCGATGACGAGGTTGTCGATGATGAAATTCTGGCGTTCCATGGTGTTTTTGCCCATGTAGTAAGCCAAGAGTTCCTTCACCTTGTCGCTTTTGTGGAGGGTGACGGGTTCGAGTCGCATATCCGGTCCGATGAAGTTCTTGAATTCGTCGGCCGAAATCTCGCCGAGTCCTTTGAATCGGGTGATTTCGGGGTTGGGCGAGAGGCGTTCGATGGCGGCCAGTCGCTCTTCTTCGTTGTAGCAGTAGACCGTTTCGTATTCGGTGCGGGCATTGGCGCGCGCCTTTCGGCCCGCTGTGCCTTTTGCCCCGCCATTTTTGCCGCCGGCGGTTTTCTTTTTGCCCTTCTCGTCGGCCTCAGCGGTGGCCGGTGCGGCCTTTTTCTTGTTGCGCACGCGGAAGAGCGGCGTTTGCAGGATGTAGACGTGTCCCTTCTTCACCAGATCGGGAAAGAACTGGAGGAAGAAGGTCATCATCAGGAGGCGGATGTGCATGCCGTCCACGTCGGCGTCGGTGGCAATGATGACTTTGTTGTAGCGCAGGCCGTCGAGTCCGTCTTCAATGTTGAGTGCCGCCTGCAAGAGGTTGAATTCCTCGTTTTCGTACACCACTTTTTTCGTCAGCCCGTAGGAGTTGAGGGGCTTACCGCGGAGGGAGAAGACGGCTTGCGTGTTGACATCGCGGCATTGCGTGATGCTTCCGGAAGCCGAATTGCCCTCGGTGATGAAGATGCTCGAGTCGAAGCGCAGGTCCACCACTTCATCCTGCCCGCGCTTGGGTTTGGGCGGCGCATCGTTGAGGTGCACGTGGCAGTCGCGCAGCTTTTTGTTGTGGAGGTTGGCCTTTTTGGCGCGTTCGCGGGCCAGTTTCGTCACGCCGGCAATGGCTTTGCGCTCTTTCTCGCTCTCCTGAATTTTTTGCTGCATGACTTCCGCCACGTCGAGGTGCTTGTGCAGGTAGTTGTCCACCTGCTCTTTGACGAAGTCGCCCACAAACTTGTTGACGCTCACGCCGCTCAGGGCGAAAGGCTTGCCGTTTTTGTCCTTGTCGGGCGCCATGGTGAGCGAACCGAGCTTGATTTTCGTTTGCGATTCGAACATCGGCTCGATCACACGCACGGCAATGGCGGCCACGAGTCCGTTGCGCACGTCCTGCACGTCGTAGTTTTTGCCGAAATACTCCTTGATGGTGCGGGCAATGTGCTCTTTGAAGGCACTCTGATGCGTACCGCCCTGCGTGGTGTGCTGTCCGTTGACGAAAGAGTAGTATTCCTCGCCGTATTGCCCGGTGTGGGTGAAGGCGATGTCGATGTTTTCGCCTTTGAGGTGGACGATGGGGTAGAGTCCCTGCGAGGTCATGTTGTCGGTGAGGAGGTCTTCCAGACCGTTGCGGGAGATGATGCGTCGGCCGTTGTGGAAAATGGCCAAGCCCGTGTTGAGATACGTGTAGTTGCGGAGCATCGTCTCGACAAACTCGGCGTGGAAGCGGTAGTTGAGGAAGAGAGCCGGATCGGGCTCGAAGAAAATGTACGTGCCGTTCTCCTCTTCGGTTTCGCCGCTGCGGTCTTCGATGAGTTTTCCGCCCTCGAAGGTAGCCTCTCTGAACTGGCCGTCTCGACAGGCGCGGGCCACGAAACGGCGGGAGAGGGCATTGACAGCCTTCAAACCCACCCCGTTCAGTCCGACGGAGGCCGTGTATTGGTCATTGTCGTACTTACCGCCGGTGTTCAACTGCGAAACGGCGGGAATCAGGCTGCCCAGGGGAATGCCTCGCCCGTAGTCGCGGATCGAAGCCGTGAGTTCGTCGGTGATTTCGACCTCGATTTTTTTGCCGAAGCCCTCATTAAACTCGTCGATCGAGTTGTCGATGCTCTCTTTGAGCAGCACATAGATGCCATCTTCGGCGTGCGATCCGTCGCCGAGTCGGCCGATGTACATACCGGGACGCATGCGAATGTGGGTCATGTCGTCGAGGTGGCGAATGGTGTCTTCGCTGTAGTCGGCGGCATTGCGGGCGTTGGCATCGAGAAGTTCGTCGGACATGATGAAGAAAGGGAGAGATTGAAGAGGTGTGACGGGAGGAGGTTAAGCGGGATCGGGAGCCGTGGTCGTTCCGATGGGCTTTTGGTAGCAGCGGCGGCGTTTGTGCACCACCTGGTCGAGGTGTTTCCACTGATCCTGGCTCTTGTTGTTGGTCTCGAGTTGCGGATGACTCTCGGCCCACTTGAAGCCCATTTCCTTGGCGATGGGGATGATGTCGGCAAAGAGCAGCGCATTCACGCCCTTGCTCTGGTATTCGGGCAGGACGGCCACGAGGAGGAGGTCAATGATTTCGGAGCGCTTGAAGTAGATGGCCTTCAGCAGGTGCCACCACCCGAAGGGGAAGAGCTTGCCCTTGGCCTTTTGGAGCGCGTGCGAGAGCGAACCGATGCCCACGCCCATGGCCACCGGTTCGCCTTCGGCGTTTTCGATGACGGTGAGCAGGCGCAGATCGAGGAACTGCAGGTATTGGTTGGCATATTTGTCGACCTGTGCGCGATTGATCTCGCTGAATCCGAAGAGGGGTGCGTAGGCCTTGTTCACCACGTCGAAGACGCGATAGAGATAGCCGTCCTTCTTGATCTCCTTCACGCTCTTGAATTTGCGCACACGGAGGTTGAGTCGCTGTTTCACGATTTCGGCCACACGGAAATACTTCGCCTGATCGGCCTCGTGTCCGTTTTCGGGCACAAAGATCTTGCGCTCCACCCAATCCACGTCGTGCGTGTAGCCGTAGTGCTCGAGATGCTGCGGATAGTAGGGAAAGTTGTAGATGGTCGACATGGTCGAGAGCTGATCGAATCCGTCGATGAGCATGCCCTCGGCGTCGAGATCGGTGAAGCCGAGCGGTCCGACGAGTCGGTCGCATTGGTGTGCCTGCGCCCAGTCTTCGGCTTGTCGCAACAAGGCACCGCTCACCTCAAGATCGTCGATGAAGTCGATCCATCCGAAGCGCGCCGTCTTTTCGTTCCACGTGCGGTTGGCCTTGTGGTTGATGATGCAGGCCACGCGTCCCACGATTTTGCCGTCGCGCCAAGCCAAGTAGTAGTCGGCTTCGCAGAATTCGAAGGCCGGGTTCTTCTTCGGATTGTACGTGTCGAGCATATCCTCGAGCAGATCGGGCACAGAATAAGGATTGTCCTTATAGAGTTCGTAGTTGAAGCGGATGAATTTTTTGAGCTCCGCGCGGTTTTGCACTTTGGTGATTTCTACCGACATGGGGTATCGCAGGTTAGTGTGGAGTGTGGCGCACGCTTTTTCACACGCTGTCCGGAGGGGGCGTGGGAAGTGCGCATTCGGTTAGCTTGCAAATTTACGTCTTTCCTTTCACATGCTTCGCGTTTTCCTTGTTTTTTTGTCACTTCGTCTCTCCTTCGCCCTTCCTGCTGCCCTCGCGTGCCCCTCATTGTGCAGCCTCATCGCGTAGTGTGTCCCCGTGGTCGACGAGAGGAGATCGGCGCTCCGTTTCGGTCGCCGACAAGCGCCTTGCGCCTCGCTCGATGTGGCCGCTCGCAGGGGGTGCTTGCATCTTATTGACGCGGATGTCTACGTCGGAACGGCGAGTTGGGGAGGGGAGGTTCTTTTTTGTTTCGCCTTCTTGTCTTCTTTTCCCCTTATTCTATTTTGCTTGGCGTTGTGCACAGCCATTGCGTGCAACTGCACAAGAGGGGTGTTGGCGTTGTGTAAACCCCTTTCGGACAATGCCACTGCACTACCGAAATGAGGGGTGTTATCCCCCTCGAAAACCCCGTTTTCACCCCTCCGTCCGCTGCCTCTCTACGACGGAACGGCGGGTTGGGGAGGGGAGGTTCTTTTTCGTTTAGCCCCCTTGTCTTCTTTTCCCCTTATTCTATTTTGCTTGGCGTTGTGCACAGCCATTGCGTGCAACTGCACAAGAGGGATGTTGGCACTTTGTGTGCAGTATTTCGTGGACGCATCGGCCCTTCGACGAAGCCTCGAACGATGCCGGGGCGGGCAACGAGCGGGGTGTCGGCGCGACGGCAGAAAACACGGGGGCAACTGCACGGAAACGGGGAGCTTTTCGCACCGCCCTCCTCGTTCGTCTTCGAGAGGCGAGCACGTCGCGTGTCGTCGAACCGTGCCGTCGTCGTGCGCAGGAGGAGGTGGAAAGACACGGCCGCGAAAGAGACAAATGCAGGGCAAAAACGTAATTTGTAATGACTTGTGTGCAAAAAGCGCGTGCATCTCGAAAAAAAAGCCTACTTTTGCCGTAGAACTATCTTTCTATTATTGTCAACCTCACCATGCAAAAAAGATTACTTCTTTTCTTCATGGCGCTGCTCACCTCGGTGGCGGCGCTCACGGCGGCAGACCTCCCCAAGCTCAGTAGCGGGAGCAATGTCACGTGGTATTTCATCAAGTTTGCCAACAGCGGCAATGTTCTCGAAGCGCGCCCCGACGCGCAGAATGTGAAGCAGGCCGGCATGACCGGTCGCGGCGCACAGCTGTGGAAGTTTGAGGGCAACCTCTCCACGGGCTGCACCATCACCAACAAGCTCGGCCAGCAGCTCTACGTCACCTCGCAGCGCCAAAACGGCATGGTGGTAGCTTCCAAAAAGGCCACGACCTACAAGCAGTTTGTGGTGCTGACTTCTAAGAAAGACAGCCGCAATTTCGAAATCCATCCCGCCGGCCACAACGAGCTCTCGTTCAACCAATGGGGCGGCCCCGGTGTGGGTCAGGAAGTGGGTCTGTGGCTGGCCGACAATGACGTGAACAACGTGCTCAGCTTCGAAGACGAGAGCGCCTTCGCCTCCTATCGCAAGCTGCCCGCGCTCATCCCCTATCCGCAAAGCCTGACGCTGAAGAACGGTACGACGCTCAACGCCAAGACGCTCCGCACCGTGAGCTTCCCGGCCGACAGCCTCAAGGAAATGGTGGCCGATTTCGCCGCCCGCCTGGGCAAAGCCACGGGCAGTGCCGTGACGACGAAAGCCTCGGGCACGAGTGCCGAATCGGGTGCTGTGAGCCTGCTCACCGATCGCAGCCTGGGTGCCGAAGCCTACAAGCTCTCGATCAGCGCCACGGGCGTTGAAATTCGCGCCTCCTCTCGCGCCGGTTTCTTCTACGGCCTGCAAACCCTCAGCCAGTTGCTCCCGCCCGCCTTCTTTGCCGGCACCCCCGCGCCGACGGCCGATTGGAGTGTGCCCGGTCTCGACATCGACGACAAACCCCTGCTGCGCCATCGCGGCTACATGCTCGACATAGCCCGCCACTTCTTCGACAAGAACGAAGTGAAGCGCATCATCGACGTGCTCGCCCTCTACAAGATGAACCGCCTGCACTGGCACCTGACCGACGACCAAGGCTGGCGCATCGAGATTCCCGAATATCCCAAGCTCACCACGGTGGGCAGTCGTCGTGCCGGTTCGTTTGTGAACGACGGCATCAACCCCTGGTTCTTCGACGACACGGAATACGGCCGCGGCATGTACTACACGCTGGCCGATCTGCGCGAGATTGTGGCCTATGCCTCCGCGCGCAACATTGAGATCATGCCCGAAATCGACATGCCCGGTCACATGGTGGCCGCGCTGGCTGCCTACCCCGAACTCTCGTGCCTGCCGAAACAGACCTACAAGGTGCGCATCACCCCCGGTATCTCGCACGACGTGCTCAACGTGGGCGACGACAAAGTGATCGATTTCCTCAAGACCGTGCTCGGCCACGTGGCCGAAGTGTTCCCCGGCAAGTACATTCACCTCGGCGGCGACGAGTGCCCCACCGATCGCTGGAAGAACAATGCCCTGTGCCGCCAACGCATCAAAGATGAGAAGCTCTCGGGCGTCGAAGAACTCCAACCCTGGCTGGTGGAAACCCTGGCCGAATACCTGCAGAAGAAGTACAACAAGCAAATCGTGGTGTGGGATGAACTCATCGCCAAGGACAAAACCAACTTCTGGAAGAAACCCACCACGAAAGTCAAGCCCCTCATCATGGCTTGGAACCTGCCCGACGGCCGCCGTTGGGACAAACCCACCGAACAAGTGGCCGCCGACTACGGTTTCCAAAGCGTGATGTGCCCCTACAACCGCCTCTATCTCGACTGGATGCAGGTCACGCCGGGCGAAGCTGACGTGAACGAAGTGTATCGCGGCGGATGGGGCGACGGTTCTGTGAACAGTGTGGCCACCGTCTACAACTACGATCCGTTGGCCAACCTCGGTTCGCGCTCGCAATACGCCCTGGGTGTGCAAGGCAACATGTGGACCGAGACCACCAACAACAATGCCGAACTCGAATACCAGCTCCTGCCGCGCTTGCAGGCCCTTTCCGAAATCGCCTGGCTGCCCGCAGCCAAGAAAGATTGGACCTCGTTCCTGCTTCGTCTGCAGAACCACTCTTCGATCTTCGACGCCCTGAAGCTCACCTACGCCAAGCACTATTTCTTCCCGGCCGAAGACACCGAGTTCGACCAAGTAGTGGCCCAGGCCGAAGGCTACCTCAAGGCGATCAAGCCCGGCAAAGTGGGCTATGTGTCGCAAGCCGACTACAACACCTTCCGCAATGCGGTGACGGCCGCCAAGGCCGCCGGTGCCAACGCCCCCGGTGCGGTGCAGCAGGTGCGCAATGCCATCAATGCCCTGCGCGACTGCGCTGTGGTGCAGCCCGAAGCCGGCAAGGTCTATCGCCTCATCTCGGCCTCGACCTACTATAAGAAGAAGTATGCCGGCTCCATCCTCTACGAGGTGGGCGGCAGCCTGCGTGTGCACTACGGCAAGCAAGACGATGCCGACGAGCTCTTCAGCTTCATTCCCGTCACGGGTGGTTACGCCCTCCGTGCCGTGCACAGCGGCAACTTCGCACAGTTTGCCGCCTACGACCAAGCACTCACCATGTCGACCCGTCCCGGCACCGCCCTGCGCATCGATGCCGCCAAATTGCCCAGCGGTAACTATGAGTATGTGCCCGGCACGGTGGTGATCTCCGCCTCCGAAGGCTACACCGCCGAGACCGGCTCGAACACCAAGCGCTTGTTCATCAAGACCTTCGGTTCGAACGACAAGGCGAACGACATTCCCAACTCCAACCGCGTGGTGGCCTTCGACGATCCCTCGGTCTGCAACCCCGGTACGTGGTACATTGAGGAAGCCGATTTCCGTGTGATGCTCACCGGCCTGCTCACGCGCTGCAACAACACGCTGGCCGACGCCGATCCCAGCGTGCCCGGACAGCCCTCGCGCCCCGCAGTGGCCTTCCTCAACAACGTGGTGAAGCGCATCAACGCCACTTTGGCCGCCACCGACCCCGTGACGCAGCAGAAGTACAATGAATATGTGGCGCAGTACGAAGAGTTCTTGCAATTCCCCCGCACCACGCCGATCGAATCGCTCGATCAGAACTATCTCTACGTGATTCGCAACGCCTTCTACGACGACTACGTGGCACGCCTCGACGCCAACGGCTCCGTCTACCCCTCGAAGGTGGTGAGCGGCTCGAAGATCCCCTCCAATGCGCTGTGGTATGTGGTGAAAGCCAACAACGCCATCTACATCATCAACAAGGCCGGCGACAAAGGCACCGCCGTTTATCCCGTCCGCGAAGGCATCACGGTGAACACTGTCGATGCTGACCACTCCTCCAGCCGCTATGCTTGGCAAGCCCGCACCGCCACCACGACCAACGGCCGTCCCGGGATGAGCATCGTGGACGAAAGCGGTCGCTTCGGTTGGTTTGCACAGCCCGCCAACTTCAAAACGATCGTGCTCAAGCCCGCCGGACAGAACGGTGGCGTGTGGACTTTCGAAAAGACCGACTTCACGGTAGGTATTCAGCAGGTGCGCGCCAACGCCGCCAAGGTGAGCGGACAGCGCTACGACCTGCTCGGCCGCCCCGCCGGTGCTGAGCACCACGGCATCGTGATCGAAGGCGACGGCACGAAGCACGTGCGCTGATCGTCCCCCTCCCGCCGCCCACGGCCGCCCCGTTTCGGGGCCCGCGCCGAGTGGGTGCAACACAAAACTCCCCGCTTGTCTCAATGGACAGGCGGGGAGTTCGTTTTGTGTGGGTGCCCGAAGTCGAGCATCGGGACGTGCTGTGGCGACGGGTGCGGCACGTTGTGCTGTCGGTCGCGTTGGGTCGCCGCCGTCGCGGGTCAGAAGCGGTAGGTAACCGTGAGGTTCACATTGCGCGGTGCGCCGGGGAAGGAGCGCAAGCGGTCGTAGCCCGCAATGAAATAGTGCTTGTCGAGCACATTGTTGACATTGAGTTGCAGTTGCACCTCGTGCACCCGATAGTAGAGGGCGGCGTTGAGCAGGGCATAGCCGGGATAGGTGATCACGTTGGCGCGGCGGCCCACTTGTCCGAGGCGTTCGGAGACGAAGTTGGCGCCGATGCCGATGCCCAGGTGGCGGAGCGGCCCTTCGGGCACGATGAACTTGGTCCAGAGATTGCCGCTGTGCTTCGGCGTGCCGGGGCGCTGGATGTTCAGGTCCTTGGTACCGGCCGGTGCGTCGGTGATTTCGGCCACGTCGAAGGCATAGTTGGCCGCCACGTTCCAGAAAGGCAGGAGCTGTCCGGCCACGTCAACTTCGATGCCGCGCGAGGTCTCGCGTCCCACGGGGGCGAGGCGTTCGGGCTCGCCGGCGATGCCGGCATTGTAGAGCTCATTGCGCTGGGTGAGTCGGAAGACGGAGAGCGTGGTGCTGAGGCGTCCGCCGAGCCATTCGCCCTTGGCGCCCACTTCCCAGAGTTCGCTGGTCATGGGATCGAAGGGGCCGCCGGTGGCGGGGTCGCTCTGCACCGCGGCCGACTGCGGATCGAAGCCACGCAGCCAAGTGCCGTAGAGATTGAGGGCGGGCAGGAGCGAATAGACCACACCCACGCGCGGAATGAAGGCGTGTTGGTGAGTGCGCTCTTCGCGACCGTCGGTTTTTTGTACCACGTCGGTGAACCACTCCATGCGGGCGCCCAACAGCAGTTGCCAGCGGTTCCACTTCAACTGTTCTTGCACGTAGAGTCCGTTGCTGAATTGCCGGTAGGGGTTGTTGGATTTCGATGTGTAGAGCAGTTTGGTGTCGTCGAGATAGAGATTGCCCGAGTTGTTGTTGAGATCAAAAGGCTGCACATTGGTGAGGGGGTTGCCCTGCTTGTCGGTGAGATAGTCGGCCGCCTTCTTCTTGTCGAAGGTCTTGGCCGTCTTTCCGTTTTTCAGCAGGTAACCTCCGGCCTCGAGATAGCTCGATCCGGGAGCCAATTCGGTGCGGAAATAGTCGTAGCCCAGGAGGAGTTTGTGCGCCACCGGCCCGGTATGCACGTCCCAGGTGAGGAAGTTGTTGAAGCTATGGTTGCGGAAGAACCGATAGCGCTTGGTCAATCGCATGAGCACACGGGAGGGATCGTCGGAACCGTCGGCAAGTTTCACATAGGCATTGTCCTGCGAGTGCTCCATCATGTCCTCATCGTAGGTGGAATAGAGGTAGGTGCTGTTGAAGAGCAGGCCTTGGGCGAGGCGATGGGTGAGGCCGAGCGTGAGATTGATGTTCTTCTCGCGCAAGTAGTCGTTGGCCGCCGACTGCGAAGCGGTGATGGGGCGGGAAGAGAGGGGGCCGTCGCCGAACACCGCGAGACCGCGGTCGATCTTGCCGTTGTTGGCGCTGATCATCAGGTCGGCATTGAAGCGCGTGCGCTCCGAAGCCACATAAGTGATGGAGGGCGCCACGGTGTAGGTGGAGAGAGCTTGCAAATCGCGGAAACCGTCGGTGTTTTCATAGCCCAGGTTGAGGCGATAGAGCAGCGAAGCCTGTGCGTTGAGCGGTCCGGTGAAGTCGGCGAAGGCCCGGGTGGTGTTGAAACTGCCGGCGGTGAGGGTCACACTGCGGCGGTTGTATTCGAGCGGCTTCTTGGTGACGCGGTTGATCACCCCGCCCGGTGCAGCATTGCCGAAGAGGGTGGCTGCCGGTCCCTTGATGACCTCGACGCGCTCCACGTTGGCCAGCGAGGATTGTCGCCACAAACTGGTCTGTGCCCGCATGCCGTTGAGCAGATTGCCCGAATTGCGGTTGCCCGTGGCGCGGAAGCCGCGGATGGAAAAGTCGTTGTAGAAAGAGTAGGGTGCCACGCCGCTGATGTTTTTGGCCACGTCGTTGACCGTCGATGCGCCCTGGTCGAGCACAAGTTCTTTCGTGACGTAGCCCACCGATTGGGGCACATCTTTGAGCGCAGTGGCGGTTTTCGTGCCGACGAAGGAGACAGAATTTTTGTAGGACTGCTCTTTTCGGCCGATGACCTCGACGGTGGGCAGACTGTCGGTGCGTTCGACGAGGCGGATGGGGGCCACTTCGATGGGGGTGCCTTGTGCTCCGTCGCGCACCTCCACTTCTACGCGAGCGCGGGCATAGCCCACACTGTGCACCTCGACGGTGTGCCGCCCCGCGGGCACGCCCTCGAGAAGGTAGAGGCCGGTGCGTCCGGTGATGGCGCGGAGTGTGGTGCCCTCGATGGCTACGAAAGCACCGCCCACGGGATTGCCGAAAATGTCGGTGACCGTGCCGCGAAGTCGTGCCGCCGTCTGCGTCGTTCGCGCCGTTGTGGCGGTGGGAGGGTCGGGAGTCGTGGTGGGTTGTTGGGCGTGGGCGCTCACCGCGCCGAAAAGCAGCAGCGGCAAGCAGGCCGCTGAACAAGAGAAGGCGTTCATGTTGAAAACGTTTTAGGGTGGAATTCGCGCGCAGGTGCTGTGTCACGCGGCGCGAAGAGGTTTCATCTACGGCAAAAATACGGTGCCCCCGCCGTTCCTGCGCCCCCGTGCCCGCCTCATCGGCCTGTGCCCGCCGCAAAATACCCACTTGTGGTGATGCCCGCCGACAAAAATGCCCCTTCCGCCTGACAAAAAAGACCGTCGAGGTCGGTATGTTCGATAAATGTCGTATCTTTGCGTCAACACCTCGCAACAATTTAATAGAAAAACACGCCGCGCTCTCGATTTTCCCGTCGAAAGCGCCGCCTAATCCCTTGGAAAACATGACAAAAATCGCTGCTTCTGCCGCTCCGGCCGAAAAAATCGAGGTCCCCATGTGTGTCAACATCGTTCGCCTGCAGGACTATTTGCTCCCACCCGACGAAGTGGTGCTCTTCGACTGGCTACTGGTGAAACAATGCTACGTGTTTCATCACAAGAGCTTCTACTATTCGCAACGTCGCGTGGAGAAAGAAACCCGCATCGGTCGCCGCCGCTTCGAAACAATCGTGCAGAAATTTAAGGAACAGGGTTGGCTGTGGAGCGAAGTCGTGCCCAGCGGCACACGGCGCAGCGCCGTGCGCCGATACCTCGTGTTCTACGACGCCATTGCGCGGATCTTGCCCAAGTTGGTGCGTTACGACACCGGCACCTACACGCTCTACAAAAACTACCTCGCCAAGATGCTCCAAATGAGCAAGGCCGTGGGAGAGAAGTTCACCGACAGGCTGCCCGGAGACTTGGATATGGAAGTCATTGCCCTGAAAGACAGTTTTCAAGCCATCTACGAATCGCGAGTGGCGATGCACAATGAAGCGGTGGCCTCGGGGCAGATGTCCGGAAACATGAAGGTGTCGGACCAACTCCCCTTCAGAGAAAGCTTTCAGAGCTATTTGCGAAAACTTATTGAGAAATATCCGACAGATACGATCGAACATGCTTTCTTGGTCTACTGCGATCGGGTGCTGAGTGAGCAACTTCGGCCCGAAAGCTTCATGGGATATTTTCTCCACTACAACGCCGTGACGGACGAATTCCCCATCTTCAATAGTTGTCTCGACGCCTATGTGACCACCTATTCCTATGGCAAGCCAAACAACTCGTGAGTGTCTCCCCGCGACCGCGGCCGTGTGGCGCATCTCGGCGTCGCGCGGCTCAGCCGTGTGCGGTTTTTCTCTTCGGAGAGCATAAATCTGCTCAGACACTGAATTATTGTGCAGCGCGACGGCCTTCGATGGCAGAAAAGTCGTATTTTTGTGCTGTAATCAGCTTACGTCTCATCACACCATGCAAATCATTTGCCATTTCTCCCGACTCATAGAGGAGTCGGCTCGCATCTACGGCGACCGCATCGCCTTGCAATATCGCGACTACAGCCGCTCCAAATGGATCGGCATCACGTGGAACCAGTTTGCCACGCGGGTGCATCGTACGGCGCGCGCGTTGGTCCACCTCGGTGTGGGCGTGCAAGACCGGGTGGCGGTGTTTTCGCAAAACAAACCCGAGTCGCTCTTCGTGGAGTTCGGTGCCTTCCGCTCGCGGGCGGTGTGCATCCCGTTCTATGCCACCACAAGCGGCGCGCAGGTGCAGTTTATGATGAACGACGCCCAAGTGCGCATCGTTTTCGTGGGCGAACAGCAACAATATGACACCGTTTGGAGTGTGCTGGGGCTTTGTAACACGCTGGAGCACATTGTTATTTTCGATCCCACGGTGCAACGTCGCGAGGACGACCGCCTTTCGCTGAGCTTCGAGGAATTTTTGGCGCTGGGGAACAGTGACGACGCCGACGAACACGAAGTGCAACGCCGCGTGAGTGAGGCCGAAGACGGCGACATGGCCAACATCCTCTACACCAGCGGCACCACCGGTCGCTCGAAGGGGGTGATTATCCTCCACTCGCAATACCTTTTCACCCTGGCCGCGCACGCCAAAGTGTTTGACATCACAGAAAATGATGTGGTGATGAACTTTTTGCCCTTCAGCCACGTGTTTGAAGGCGGTTGGGCGAAACTCTGTCTGAGTTTCGGCGCGCGACTGGCCATCAACCTCCGCCCGCTCGACATCCAACAGAGCATGCGCGAGGTGCACCCCACGTGCATGAGTGCCGTGCCCCGCTTCTGGGAGAAAGTCTACCAGGGCGTGCTCGACAAGATGGAGGCCGGCAACGCTTTGCAGCGCATGCTCATCCAAGATGCGCTGAAAGTGGGTGCGGAAGTGTGGGAGAAATACACCTCGCAAGGCAAGCGCCCGCCCTTCGGTCTGCGCATGAAATATGCCGCCTACGACCGTACGCTGTTGCGCCTCCTGCGCAAAACGCTCGGCCTGGACCGGCCCCACCTCTTCCCCGTGGCCGGGGCCACGATCTCGCCGGCCGTCGAACGCTTTGTCCACGCCGCCGGCTTCGGCATGATTGCGGGCTACGGACTGACGGAGACTTGCGCCACCGTGACCTGCGACCATCCCGGACGCCCCGTGACACTCGGCTCGATCGGCCGACCCTTGCCCGGCGTGGAGGTGAAAATCGGCGAGAACAATGAGATTCTCGTCAAAGGCGCCACCGTGATGCCCGGCTACTACAAGAATGCCGAGGCCACGGCCGAAGCCTTTACGCCCGACGGCTGGTTGCGCACCGGCGATGCGGGCTACCTCAAAGACGGCGAACTCTACATCACCGACCGCATCAAGGATTTGTTCAAAACGAGCAACGGCAAATACATCGCCCCGCAGGCCATTGAGGGCAAACTCACCATCGACCGGAATTTCGATCAGGTGGTGGTGGTGGCCGACCGCCGCAAATTCGTTTCGGCTCTCATCGTTCCGAACTATGCGGTGCTCGAAGCTTGGGCCAAGGCCGAAGGTTTGCAACACGAAAGCCGCGAAGCGCTCTGCAACGATCCGCGCGTGGTGAACCACCTGGCCGAGCGCATCGAAACCCTCCAGCAGGATCTGGCGGCCTATGAGAAAATCAAGCGCTTTGTCCTCTTGCCCAATCCCTTCACCATGGAGAGTGGTGAACTGACCAACACACTCAAAATCAAACGCCGCGTGGTCTACGAACGTTATGCCGACCTGATCGAGCGGATGTATGTCGATGCACCGAGCGGTGGCCCGGCCTAAAAGTAGAAAGCGGCGGGAAGTGCCCGTCGATGCCCCTTTTCAGATTTGCCCTCGCCGTACCACGGTGGGGGCAAACCGCGTTTCGGCGGCAGAATAATTTTGTCAATCGCCGCGCATTCAGTACTTTTGTAGGCATCAAGCCCGCGCTCGGCACTTCGCCCCGACGTAGCGGCACACACACCCGATTCCACTCCCAACAAACGTATGATAACAGCCGAACAACTCAAAGCCGTGCATGACCGCGTCGAACAATTGCATCGCTATCTGGACATCGACGCCAAAAAAATGCAGTACGAGGAAGAACAGCTCCGCACGCAAGACCCCTCTTTCTGGGACGATCGCGAGCGCGCAGAGGAACAAATGAAACTCGTCAAGGGACTGGAAAAGTGGATCAACGGCTACAAAGAGGCCAAGACCCTGGCCGACGAGCTCCAACTGGCTTTCGAATTCTACAAAGATGAGATGGTGACAGAAGAAGAGGTGGACGCGGACTACAATCGCGCCATCGAAGCCATCGAAGATTTGGAACTCAAAAACATGCTCCGCCAGGAAGAAGACGCCATGCCCTGTGTGCTGAAAATCAACTCGGGTGCCGGCGGTACCGAAGCCCAAGACTGGGCCTCGATGCTCATGCGCATGTATCTGCGCTACGCCGAAAGCCACGGTTACAAGGCCACCGTTTGCAACCTGCAGGACGGAGACGAAGCCGGCATCAAGACGGTGACGATGGAAATCGAGGGCGAAATGGCCTACGGTTTCCTCAAAAGCGAAAACGGCGTGCACCGTCTTGTGCGCGTCAGCCCCTACAATGCCCAGGGGAAGCGCATGACGTCGTTCGCCTCGGTGTTTGTCACGCCGTTGGTCGACGATTCGATCGAAGTGTACGTCGATCCCGCTTGCGTGAGCTGGGATACCTTCCGTTCGGGCGGTGCCGGCGGACAGAACGTCAACAAGGTCGAGACCGGCGTGCGCCTGCGCTACCAATATAAGGACCCCGACACGGGCGAGGAGGAAGAAATCCTCATCGAAAACACGGAGAGCCGCAAGCAACTCGAGAACCGCGAGAATGCCATGCGCCTCCTCCGTTCGCAACTTTACGACCGTGCGCTCCAAAAACGCAAGGCCGCACAGGCCAAGATCGAGGCCGGCAAGAAGAAAATCGAATGGGGCTCGCAAATTCGCTCCTACGTTTTCGACGACCGCCGCGTCAAAGATCACCGCACCAACTATCAAACCTCGGACGTCAACGGCGTGATGGACGGTAAGCTCGACGGCTTCATCAAAGCCTACCTCATGGAGTTTGCCGAAACCGACGAATAGTCTGCTTTCCGTCGACCGCGCCGCCGGTGTCCCCAATCTTTTATCACATGAACCGGCATTCCACACCCCACACCCGCCACAAGCACGACGCCGCCCGCCGCGAAGCCGCTTCCGGTCGCCGCATTTTCGTTGCCATCATCGCTGTTTTTGTCGTGTTGGCCCTCCTGCTGCTCGCAGCCCTCTCCATTTTGTAATATGCTCGTAGAGATCGAACGCAAATTTCTCGTGGTGGGCGACTACAAAACCCACGCCACGTCGCACACCCACATCGCGCAAGGCTATCTTTGTGCCGACGGCGGTCGCACTGTCAGGGTGCGGGTGCGCGACGACCGCGGATATCTCACCATCAAAGGACCATCGAACGACGGCGGACTTTCGCGTTTCGAGTGGGAAAAGGAGATCTCGGCCGATGAGGCTCGCTTGTTGCTCCCGCTTTGTCTGCCCGGCGTGGTGGAAAAGGTGCGCTGGCTCGTCCCTGTCGGCGGGCTCACCTACGAGGTCGACGAGTTTCTCGGTGTCAACGCGGGTTTGACTGTGGCCGAAATCGAACTCCCCGCAGTCGATGCCCCCTTCGAACGCCCCGATTGGCTCGGTCGCGAAGTGACCGGCCGCCGACGTTACTACAATTCGGCCCTCACACGACGCCCCTTCCGCGAATGGAACGCCGACGAACAGGCCGGCGATGCAGAGTGAGGTGCCTGCGCTGAAGCATTTGTCCCGCGCCGTTCGGCGTTCGTCTCCTGCAGGGCAGTGTTGTCGCGCCTCGTGTGCCGACGGCTCCCGTGTTTGTCCGATTGTTGTCGGGCCGGGTGCGCCGTGTGCTCCCGTTGATCGCAAGCACACTCCCGGCGCGGCCCTATGATTCCCCGTTTTTCGACACCTACCCCCAAAGGTCGCCCCGATGCACACCGCGTGCACCGGGGCGACGTGCTTTTCGCAGCACCGCTCCCGCACTCACCGCAGCAAACCGCGGCGAAATCGTACTATATATAAGAGATGAGTGTGAATAGTCGGTGGGTGCATCTTAAATTTTATGTCATAGAACATATTTGAAGCCCGAGTTGCAATGCCCGTTTGTTAAAATCGAGGTGTTGGAGCGGAAAAGCCCCGCGCTTTCTTGTTGTTTTGCAATCCATGGTGTAAATTTGCAAGCGTAGAAGTGTATCTGTGTGCCGCCCTTTCCCTCCTTCTCCTCCGTTCTTCGACAGAATGCGCGCAAAGTCTACGGACAGCGCTCGCTCAGTGCGGCATCTCTTTCTGATAATTCATCGATTCATCAATCCCAAACGCTCATATTTCCGATATGAAAAGCATTCTCAAACTCGTCTGTCTGGCAGCTGTCGCCTTCCCGGCGTCGATGCCTGCACAGCTCGTTGTGGATCGTCAAAAATATCCAGACTACGACCCCACGGTGCGTCCCGACCGTTCGCTGTTGCGCTACGGTTCGCGTCCCCGCCTGAAGGGAACGCCGGTACCCGCCGAGAGCCAGCGCCCCGACCACGTGAACAACGCCGCAACGATGTACTTTCCGCCCATCATCTCGCAAGAAGGCGGTTCGTGCGGCTCGGCATCGCGCATCGCTTACATGTTCACGCACGAGTTGAACTCCTTCCGTCACACCAACGCCTCGCTGCCCGAAAATATGTATCCCACGCACTTCGTGTGGCTCCTCACTTACGGCAACTCGGGCAAGGACCAATTTGTGCAGTACGTGGGCGTGCCTTCGGTGAAAACCTATGGCGGCCGTGGTAACTCAGCCCTCTTCGGCTACAAAGAATGGGACAGCCAAGACTACGGCTGGATGACGGGTTATGAGAAATGGCACGAAGCCATGTTCAACCGCATGTGGCAGCCCCGCAGTCTGCCGATGAACGTCGGTTCTGAGGAAGGTCGCAACTTGTTGAAGAACTGGTTGTGGAACCACAACGGCGACACCGACTTCGCCTGCGGCGGTATTGCCGGTATCGGTGTGGCCTCTGCCTGCGCACAAGGCGGTATTCCCAAAACTCCCGCCAACCTCGAGGCCGGCGTAGTGGGACAAAGCTACGTTCGCTGGTGGGGTACGAGTGTTGACCACGCTCTCACCATCGTAGGCTACGACGACCGCCTCGAATTTGACCTCGACGGCAACGGAAAAGCCGGCGAAAAGGAAAAAGACGAGGTGGGTGCTTGGATCATCGCCAACTCTTGGGGCGGATGGGCCAACAATGGTCTCATCTATTGCCCTTATGCTTACGGCTTCCCCGCACACAGCGTCACGAAAGAAGGTGGCAAAGAAGTGCGCAAGCAGAGCGGCGGCTGGTGGCAGCCCGAACTCTACTACGTGCGCAAGAACTATCGTCCGCTGCGCACCATCAAAGTGAAGATGGACTACTCCCACCGTTCGGAAATGCTCCTTTCTGTGGGTGTGGCCACGGATCCCAACGCCACGCGTCCCGAAAAGACCATCGAACTCCACCACTTCCGTTGGGCGGGCGACGGCCACAACGGCGACCTTAACCCCGCACCTGCCGTGCCCATGCTCGGACGTTGGGCCGACGGTAAGCTGCATGACGAACCGATGGAGTTCGGTTATGACCTCACCGACCTCTGCGAAGGACTCGATCACTCCAAGCCCCTCAAATTCTTCTTCAATGTAGATGCTCGCACCAAGTCGAAAATCGCTTCGCGCGCCAAGGGTAGCGGACACATCTATAATGTGTCGATCATCGACTACGAATTTGACAAGGACGGCGTGGAAACTCCGCTCGAACTCAAGAGCGACGACGGCGTGTTGCCCGTACCCGGCGGTAAGATCACCACGGTGAGCGGTGTAGTCTACGGCGAACAATACACCATGCCGCGCAACCTGCAGCTCAAAGGCACACAACTCACTTGGGATGCACCCCAGAACTGCGGTCACAGCGTCAAGCAGTACAACGTCTATAAGGACGGTGTGAAGATCTCCGACACCGAAAAGCGCGAACAAACCATCGATGGCAACGGCGCTTACAGCGTTTCGGCCGTGTTCGACAGCGGTATCGAGAGTCAGCGCCTGACGGTTAGCACCCCTGTGTCCGTGCAGACCCCCAATGTCGCCGCCAAGTTCAACAACAACGGCTTCAGTATCCCCGATGTCTTCAACGACTCCTATAATAACTGCACCATCGAGTTCTGGATCAAGCCCCAGAGCCTCAAAGACTGGAACCTCCAAGCCGGTCGCTGGGGACAATTCATGTTCCACGCCAATGGCAACGGTACTTTCACCGCCGGTTGGGATGCAGTGGGCGAGAAACGTGTGCACGCCGAAGGCGCTTTGAAGGTGGGACGTTGGAACCACATCGCCATGGTGGTGAACAAGAGCAGCTTCAATGTCTACGTCGACGGCATGGGCCGAGGCTCCGTCTCCGGTAGCCCCTCGTTCAGTGGCATCGGTGGCTTCGGCAACCTCAATTTCTGGTCGGGCGAAGACAACGGACAGGACGCCGTTTACGACGAAATTCGCATCTGGGACAAGAGCCGCACGCGCTACGAGATCCTCCAAGCCATGAACACCGAGTTCAGCGGCAGCGTCTTGCCCCAAGGCCTCATCGCTTACTATAAAGGCGACGTAATCAGCATCGACGGCAAGCCCTATCTTCATGACTGTGTAGGCGCACACAATGCACCGATCACCAATCCCGACACCAAGACCTACGAGGAAATCAACAGCGACAAGACTTGGAATACGGAAGTGAAGGGCACCATTTCGATCAACAACACGCGAGTAACCTCCCCCGCCACCGTGGAAGCCGGTCAGCCCGCCCTGTTCTCCGTTACCTGCCCCGACGCCGTGAAACACCTCGCTTGGAACGCGCCCGACGCAGGCGTCAAGGACTACAACGGCACGCAGCTCACGGCCATCTTCCCCAAGGTTGGCAAATATGATGTGACCCTCACGGCCTCCGACGGCACAGACGCCAACACAGTCACCGTTAAGCGCACCGTCGAAGTCACGCCCGCTGCGGCTTTCAGCGCCGACTTCAAGGCATCGCTCAAGCAAGTGCCTGCCGGCCAGCGCGTAAGCTTCATTCCCACCCAGCCCGTGTCCGGTTATCGCTACGAATGGACCATCGAAGGCGGTGATGTCACCTCCTCCAAGGCCGTTTCGGCAGCCACCACTTTCCAAACCATCGGAAAGCACAAGGTGACACTCAAAGTAACCTCCACTGCCGGCGAAGAAAAGACGCAGACGCAAGTCATCGACGTGGCCGAAGTGCGCCCCGAAGCCGACTTCAACGTGCTCACACCCGTCGTACTCCGCGGCGACACCGTTCGTGTGAAGGACGAGACCAAGTTCGGTCCCACCGACTGGAAGTGGATCCTCTCGAGCCCCAACAAGAATTATCTCGTGTCGGGTCGCAACGTCGAATTCAAGGCCACCGAACCCGGTGTCTACGACGTTTCGCTCACCGCTTCCAACAATGTCGGCACTAGCTCCAACGTGCGCAACCGCGGTCTCGTTGTGGTCAACGCCGATTCGAAGAGCGGCCTGAGCTTCAACAGTGCTTCCTCTCGCGTTGTGCTGAGCAAATCGCCCCTCACCGAAGAGGACAAAAACTTCACCGTTGAGTGGTGGATGAACCCCTCGAAGCTCACCGACTTCTGCTGCGGTATCGGCGACGATGACGCCAACTTCCTCATCAAGACCAACGCAGCCGGACAGCTCATTGTCAGCAAGGGCGGTCGCCAGGTCAAGAGCAACAACGATCTTGTTGTGGCCGGCGAATGGCACCACTACGCCGTTGTCGTGCAGAACAACAACGTCATCATCTACCGCGACGGACAGAAAGTCTTCTCGCAGTACGCTTTGAACGCCATCAAGGGACTCAACAGCTTCGCAATCGGCGCTTCGGCAGCCGACATGAGCGGTCAGATCGATGAATTCCGTGTTTGGGGCACCCCGCTCACGCAGGAACAACTCCAAACCTGGGGCAACGAGCCGCTCGACGTGAATGCAGCCGACGTCAAAGCCGCCGATCTCCGCGTTTACTACGACTTCAACCAGAACAGCGGCAATGTCCAAGACCGCGGTGCCAATGCCAACCACGGAACGCGCCTCGGATTTGGCCCCGACGGCGATGCTTGGCCCCTCTCGAAGGGTGTCTTCAGCCTCAACTTCTCAAATAAGGGCACTGCCGACGTGACGAGAACCTATTTGGCCAACGCCAAGAACCAATTCCGCCACACCAACGTGCAGATGAACGACGCCAAGAACGGTCGCTGGTACGAGTTGAAGGACTGGAAACTGGAGAACGAAGTGAAGAACGGCAAGGTGATCACCGGTGCCTGCTTCGACGCCGTCAAGAACGGCAACTTCACCGTCGCCACCGGTTGGGACGGCTTCGCCGACCTCAAGGACCACAAGGTCTACCAAGTGGTGAAACTCCCCGCAGGCCTCTATTCGTTGACGGTTACCTATGGTCAGCATGACCAAGCCGACGGTTCGTTCCTCGTTGTGGCAGCCGGCAACAAACTCCCCGACACCGACAACCTCTCCACGGCCATTGCTTCGCAACGCATGGAAGGTAAGGCCAACGGAGGCACGAACACCCTCCACTTCACCCTCGACAAGGAGACGGAAGTGGCCATCGGTATGGTCGTGAACATGACCGGTCAGCGCATTTTCTGCATCACCGACTTCATGCTCACCAAGGGCGACTTCGAAGAACTGCAAGGTGTGAACAAACTCACCGGCATCCTCGCTCCGCAGCGCTTCAACGCTGAGCAAGGCACCCTCTTCGATCTCAGCGGTCGCCGCGTCTTCGAGACCCGTCCCGGCAACATCTACATTGAGAACGGTCGTCGTGTGGTGAAATAAACCGCCGATCTCCCTCATCAATACGCGCAGCGCGCAAACTCCCCGTGAGTTTGCGCGCTTTTTTGTTTTCTTTCCATCCCGCGTAACCCATGTTACCGCTCGAAAGTCGCGCATCGGCTACCTTTGCGCCAAAATCCCGAATAGATGAACACAAATCCTCTCTACGCATTGGCCGAAAACTGGCCCGCCGATCTCCTTATCGACTACATCCTCAAGATCCATCACCGCGGCATCCGCGACAACGGTCCCGGCATCCTCGCCCGTTTCCGCCGCGCCGTCGAGGCGCGTCCCGAACAGCTCGAGCTCGCCGAAGCCTGCGCCCTCTTCGAGGAGTCGCTCATCGATCTTGACATGCACCTCATGAAGGAAGAAAATGTGCTCTTCCCCTTCATCCTCGAACTCTTCGAAGCCGATCGCGAAGATCGCGACCTCGAGCAGATGCACTGTGGCAGCGTCGCCAACCCCATCCGCGTCATGGAAGACGACCACGAGGGTGAAATTCAGCGCTACGCCCGCATCGCCCAACTCACCCACGATTTTGCGGTCGACGCCAACGCCGATGCCGACTATCGCGAACTCATGAGCGAAGTGGCCGCCTTCATGAACGCCCTGCACGAGCACATCCATCTCGAAAACGAGATCCTCTTCCCCCTCGCCGTACGCTTGGAAGATCGCCACGTACGCTTCTGACCCTTTCTCCGACACTTCAAACATAGACACACTGACATAACAATGGATCCCAAAATGTTCTGCTTCCAGTGCCAAGAAACGGCCGGCAACACCGGTTGCCTCATCAAAGGCGTTTGCGGCAAGGAAGCCTCCACCGCCCGTCTTCAAGACCTGCTCCTCTTTGTGGTGCGCGGCATCTCCGTGCTCGAACGCGAACTTCGCCGCCACGGCCAAGACATCGCCACCGAAGTCTATCACTTCAACACCGATGCCCTGTTCTGCACTATCACCAACGCCAATTTCGACGACGAAAGCATCGCCGCACGCGTTGATCGCGGTCTCGACCTCCGCGATGCCCTGGCCGAACGCCTCCGTGCCCTCGCTCCCGTGCCCACAGCCGATGCCGTGACCTGGCGCGCCGGCCGCGAAGCCTACGACGCCAAAGCCGGCGAAGTGGGCGTTTTGGCCGAAACCGACGCCGACAAGCGTTCGCTCACCGAACTCATCATCTACGGCCTCAAGGGCATGGCTGCCTACGTGGAACACGCCCAGCGTCTCGGCCACGAAGATCTCGATCTCAACCGCTTCATGTGCGACGCCATGGCCGCCCTCACCGTCGACGAGCTCGATGTCGAAGGCCTCATCGCCCTCACGCTCCGCACCGGCGAGTACGGTGTGAAGTCGATGGCCCAACTTGACGCCGCCAACACCGGCACCTACGGGCACCCCGAAGTGACCGAAGTGTCTATTGAGGGCGGCCGCCGTCCCGGCATCCTCATCAGCGGCCACGATCTCAAGGATCTCGAAATGCTGCTCGAACAGACCGAAGGCAAAGGCGTCGATGTTTACACCCACGGCGAGATGCTTCCCGCCCACTATTACCCTGCGTTCAAGAAGTACAAGCACTTCGTCGGCAACTACGGCAACGCTTGGTGGCAGCAGCGCGAAGAGTTCACCGCCTTCAACGGCCCCATTCTCTTCACCACCAACTGCATCGTGCCGCCCCTCTCCAACGCCACCTACAAGGATCGCGTGTTCACCACCAATTCCACCGGCTATCCCGGTTGGAAACACATCGTGGCCGACGCCGATGGTCATAAAGATTTCTCCGAAATCATCGAAGTGGCCCTCACCTGCGAGCCCCCGCGCACCATCGAACACGGCAGCATCGTCGGTGGTTTCGGCCACAACCAAGTTTTTGCCCTTGCCGACAAGGTGGTCGAGGCCGTCAAATCCGGTGCCATCCGCAAGTTTGTGGTCATGAGTGGTTGCGACGGTCGCCAGCGCGGCCGCAACTACTACACCGAGTTTGCCAAGGCGCTGCCCAAAGACATCGTCATTCTCACCTCCGGCTGCGCCAAGTTCCGCTACAACAAGCTCCCGCTCGGCGACATCAACGGCATTCCCCGTGTGCTCGACGCCGGACAGTGCAACGACAGCTACTCTCTGGCCCTCATCGCCCTCAAACTCAAGGAAGTGTTCGGACTCGAAGACGTCAACCAACTGCCCATCGCCTACAACATCGCTTGGTATGAGCAGAAAGCCATCATCGTGCTCCTGGCCCTCCTCTATCTCGGCATCAAAGACATCCACGTCGGTCCCACGCTCCCCGGTTTTCTTTCGCCCGGTGTGGTCGATGTGCTCGTCAAGAACTTCGGCATTGCCGGCATCACCGACGTCGAAAACGATTTCAAGGTCTTTGGCATCGCCTGATCGGCAGCGTCCGTCCCATAGGCCGCCGGATACGGCGGTCCTCGTTCGGCGCGCATCTTAGTATTCGGGTTCGATGCCGTCGAACGTACACAAAACGCCCCCTTACCTCTCGAGGCAAGGGGGCGTTGCTCGTCCTGTGCTCCGACGTTCGGCGCAGGGCGAGGGTAGGGTACCGCCATCCGCGGGGAGTGTTTTGCGGCCGTGCGGTGCATCTCTCGGCGCACTGCGTCTGCTTCCGTGGCAGTCTCCGCCTTGGTGCGGGCTCACAGTTCATCGCTCGGGAGCCCCACGGCTACGAAAGCCCCGTCTCGTTTCTCCACCCGCCCTTCGGCCACCAAGTCCGACAGCACGCGCGAGAGCGACGGCCGCTGCACACCCAGTTGTTGCGCCGCCGTCTGCACACTCTCCATGCGGCCACGTTCGTGCAGGAAGTCCAGCACCCGCGATCGCAGACTCTGCAACGTGAGTTGGCGCAGTCGGCGACTCAGAAATTGCGTACGGTCCGACACCTCCGCCACAAAGCGGCGCATTGCCTCCGGGTGCTGCAACATGAAGTCGAAGAGCGCCTCCTTGTTCACCGTCCATACCTCGCATTCGGTGGCCGCCGTGACCGACACCGGCATGCGATTCTCCGACCCGAACAAGAAGGCCGAGGCCAAGAGCATCGGTGCTTTGAGCACATCGATCGACAGGTCGCGTCCGTCTTGCACCATCTCCGTGTTGGCCTTCCCGGCCGTGAGCAGGAGCGCCGAACGGCATTCCGCCCCCTGGGAGATGATGCGCTCTCCGGGAGCGAAGTGCTCGAAGCGGTGGGGCGTCGCTGCCAACCACGCACGCAATTCTTCGAGGGGCGTTTGGGCAAAGATAAAGAGCTGGAGCAGGTCGTTCATGGAGCAGTGGATTGAGCGTGAAGGGAAAAGCGAGGGAGCCGTCGCAGTTGGCGATGTTTTAAGATAAAATGGCATTTGTTGTGCCGACTCCTTCGGGGAAATTTGAAAAAAACTCGGGCGTTTTCCGCCGAAATCCCCCGACAATTTGATCTTTGCGGGCGGTTTATTTTCGAGCTCAGCGCAAAGATACATTTTTACTGCGATATGTCGTGTTGTGCTGATCCACAAACGTTTCGCCCTTCCGCGCTTCGCTCTCGCGCATTCGTTTTCTGTCGCCATTGCCCGGCGCACGGCGTTGTGATCGGGCGCGGGCGACATTTCTCTCTGCGTCCCCCTTCATAAAACTGCCGCTCGGGGGGGCTATTCCGAATTATCTTTGTAATTTTGCCGTGCAAAGTCACCGTTGAGGTGATTGTGCGGGCCCGAAGCAGCACGAACTTTGCCGGGCCAATTCATTCACCCATCAAAATCACACAACATGATCGGAATTTATTACGGCAGCAGCACGGGCAACACCGAAGCTGCAGCAAACGACATCGCAGCGGCTCTCGGCGTTGACGCTGCCAACATTCACAACGTGGGCGATACCGACGCCTCGACGGTAGCCGACTACGATACCCTCCTGCTCGGTTCTTCGACCTGGGGTGCAGGCGACCTGCAAGATGACTGGTACGACTTCCTCGACAACCTCAAAGCACAAGAC
>ERZ1699244.23-NODE-23-length-69454-cov-9.315938_pt1 | contig 69454 bp, 60 predicted proteins | sample MGYA00581534_ERZ1699244 | MGnify/ENA primary metagenome ERZ1699244 (study PRJEB42319, sample SAMD00040331) | human oral metagenome | material: saliva | host: Homo sapiens | study: EMG produced TPA metagenomics assembly of PRJDB4115 data set (Metgenomic analysis of...
TCGTATGCGGCGGTGTGGGCGAATGCGCCAGCGGCAAGGCGGCGGCGCTCGTCCAGAGAGAAACCACCGTTCTTAGCGGCCTCAACGGTGCGTGCGTAGTCTGCGGGGTCCACAACGATTGCGACAGCGTCGTGGTTCTTCGCAGCTGCGCGAACCATGGAGGGGCCGCCAATGTCGATCTTCTCGATGATGGCGTCCTGACCTGCGCCGGATGCGACGGTCTCAACGAAGGGGTACAGGTTCACGACAACCAGGTCGAAAGGCTCGACATCCAGCTCGCCGAGGGTGTCGATGTGCTCCTGCTTGCGGCGGTCAGCCAGAATACCTGCGTGGATGCGCGGGTGCAGGGTCTTCACGCGGCCTTCGAGGCACTCGGGGAAACCGGTAACTTCGGTGACCTCGGTGACGGGTACGCCTGCTGCCGCGATGGTTGCTGCGGTCGAACCGGTGGAAACCAGCGCAACGCCAGCCTCGTGCAGGCCGCGGGCGAACTCCTCCAGACCGGTCTTGTCGTAGACGGAAATGAGGGCGCGGCGCAGGGGCACGCGATCGAGCTCAATGAGAGACACAAATACTCCGATGCTTTAGACGTGCACGCCGGTTCTCGGCGGCACAGCTGGTGGATGGACGTAGCCTGCCCGGATAGACAGGATATGTGTGGGGGTATTCCCCGCCGCTGTGCGTGACGCTAAGGTGAGCGCGTCAAATGGGCACAACGGAACGTGTATGGGCGGCGGGTTTGAGCTCGGCTCATTCCGCCGCGAAAAATTTAGTGGGCGGAATTAGCTGTCAGATACAGCACCGTGGGATTCAGCGCCGTGGGATTCAGCGAGAGATGCGATGGTCTGCACGAGCAGGCGGCGCTCCTGCACCTTAATGCGTTCGTGCAGGGTCTCTTCGGTATCGTCGTCCAGAACGGGCACTGCCGCCTGGGCGAGGATGGGGCCGGTGTCAACGCCCGCATCCACAAAGTGGACGGTCAGGCCGGTAATCTTCACACCGTGCGCCAGGGCGTCACGCACGCCGTGCGCACCCGGGAAGGAGGGTAGCAGGGCGGGGTGAGTGTTGATGATGCGGTTGCTGAAACGCTCGACCAGCTGTGCGTCAACAATGCGCATGAAGCCGGCGAACACAATGTAATCGGGCTCGTAGGAGGCGATCTTTTCTTCCAGCGCGCGGTTCCAGGAGGGGCGGTCGGCGTAGTCGCCGGGCTGTACCAGGAAGGTGGGTACACCTGCCGCCTGGGCACGTTCAATACCCAGACAGGGCTTGTCGGCGCCCACTGCCGCAATTTCGAGGGGAAGCTCGCCCGCCGCTACGGCGTCGAGAATGGACTGAAGATTCGTTCCGGAGCCGGATACCATAACCACAATTCGCACCCGACTAGTATAACCCGTCTCACACCCTTATCCAAAGGGGTAAGAGGTTCACAACGCACCCAAACCCCAAAGGCGAACACGAAGAAACCCCGGCGAGGACGAATCCTCACCGGGGTTCACTAGAGTTCACCGGGGTTTGCTGGGGCTTGCTAGGGTTTACTGGGTGCAAACTCAACAGGTCGCGAACTCAATAGGTCACAGACGAGCGGGACGGTACCCTTATAGGTATGTCTACTCCCCCGCAGAACACTCCGAACAACAGGCCGCAGCAGCCCACCCCGAACAACGGCGCACCGCAGAACCAGCAGGTTCCGCCGCGAGCGCCGCAGCAGGCACCTCAGAACATGATGCCGCAGCATCGGGCACCTCAGGGCAAGAAGCCGCGTAAGCCCATCGACCCCATCGAGCAGCAGAAGGCGAATATTCGCACCTCGCTCATGCTCATTGTTGCCGCGCTGGTGATTTTTGCGGCGTCCTCCTTCGTGCTCTCCACGATGCCGCTCTTCTTGGCGCTCTTCCTCTTCGCGCTGGTCGGCATCACCCTGAGCGTTATTGCGATTGTGCGCACCGCAATCTACCGCGGTCCCTGGTTCTTCTACATTGCCGCGGGCGTCAGCATCATCTACGGCGCCATGACCCTGCTCGGTGGCATCGGTCTTGCCTTCATGCCCGGCGCGCAGGAGTACCGCGAGTGCCGCGCCGCCGCGCTGACCCAGACCGACATGTACACCTGCGACCAGAAGTTCCAGGGCACGATGGACAAGCTCACCGGCGCGTCCAGCTCTAGCTCTTCTGCCGCTCGTTAGGGGTTCTGCGCGCTAGTTCTTCTTGCGGGAGCTAGAGCCCTGTGCGTTAGAACCCTGGGGCTTCGAGGAGCTGACATCCAGCGGGGGCAGCTCCACGGTAGACGCCTCATCGGTCACCAGCGGAAGGATGCCGGTCTGGCTACGAACCTCAAAGATGCGGCTCATCGCCTGATCGGCAGAGAGGACATCCAGCTCACGATCCACAAAATCACGCTCTAGGTCGTTCTTCTGCTTCTTGTGTGCCGCCTTAGCCGCCTTCTTCGCCTCACGCTTCTGCGCGCGCTCGTAGGCACGGTCATTGGCGCGGTCCTGAGCGGAATCCTGCACAGCGGGTTCAGCGTGGGCGCTCTCTGCCGCCTCTGAACCTTGTGCTGCGGCAGGCTGTTCAAGACCGAAACCGAAGTACGCCATAATGCGGCTCGCGCGACCCTTCGAACGCGGCGCCTGCTCTGCAGACTCGTCAGCGTCAGATTCGTGCTGAGATTCCGCAGGTTCAGCAGCCTCGTAGACGGGCTCCTGAATCAGTTCGCGGGTCTCCTCCTCGGAGGGGTCATGCGCGTACAGGGCGGGGTCATAGGATGCGGGCTCAGTATAATCCTCATCGTGCGCGGGTGCGGAGTGCAGGTAATCCACCTGCTGAACAGCCTCAATCGGCTCGTACTCCTCAGCAGGGCTCTCTTCGGCAGTAGCCTCTTCGGAGGCGGGCTCTTCAGCCGCCTCTTCACGCTCTGCAACAATCTCAGCGAAAGCGTCTGCCGCCGCACGCTGCGCCAGCTGCTCGGTCGCCTCAACGGGGACGGCAACCACCGGCTCCTGCGGGTGCACCGGAACGTGACCGGTCGCCACATCGGGCACCGCAGATTGCTCGGGCTCAGCAACGTTCTCGGAAGCCTCTGCGCGTGCTGCTTCCTCAGCTTCACGCTCAGCGGCTTCACGCTCTGCGGCTTCACGTGCGGCGGCTTCCTCAGCCTCACGCTCCATACGCTCCGCACGCTCCTGCGCACGCTGCTCACGGTACTCCGCAAAACGCTCACGGGTCGAGGCAGTAAAGCTCATCAGACGCTCACCCAGGTTCGGGCGCTCATCCGCAAAACGAGGCAACTCACGGCTGCTGTCCGGCACCAGGGCGCGGCTCAGCAACATACCGAAAGTCACGCCGGCACCCACCGTCAACGCGGTATGCACCGCAAAGGTCAGCGGCTCAGCACCAACCTCCGTAAAACGACCAATACCCAGGGAGCCGTACGAAATCCAGCCCAGCCACAGGGCACCAAACGAGGTCAGAATACCGGTCACCACACCCAGCGCCACAGCAGAAATCAGTGCAGACAACGGGCGGAACGGAACCTTCGGGGCAACCCACTCATCCAGGTGATCCTCGCCCTCACGCAAGAACCACCAGCCAGCAATCGCACCGGCACCAAGCGGCACCAGCAGACCCACCAGACCAAACGTGCCCATCGACTCGGGCACGGCGCCCAGAATCGGAAGCATCGGCAAAGTACCGGCATCGCTACTGGTCAAACCGACCGAGGTGCCCGCGCCAACGGAGAAACCGGCACCGGTCGACCACGCAATCGCATAAATCACCAGGTTCGGCAAGAAACCCAGCTGCAGCAGGGTCACCGCGGTATCACCCACAGCGCCCGCGTGCAGCTCCTGGTAGGTGGCAACAATCTGTGACCAGCCCGCCAAAATACCGATACCCAAAAGCACCGCACCCAGACCAATCAGCGCCACAAAAGCAACCACCGCGGCACGCACCACAGCCCAAGCGTACGAACCCGCCCACCGCGAATACTGGCTCATCTGCGAAATCTGCTCCGCAGTATCAACACCCACCATGCGCGAAAGCGAACGCGCCTCACGGTAGCCACCCCACATCAGACCAGCCACCACAATACCCAACGGCACCAGGGCAGCATTCAGCGCCTGAAGAGGCTGCGGATGCGGGCTCGCCCAACCGTACATCGCCGAACTAATCAGCGCATACGTCACCGAGCCGGACAGCACCGGAATCAAAAACTCACCCTCATACGAGGCGCGCGCCAAGCGACGGCCCGAACGGTAACAGAGCAGCAGCGGCAGAATACTCAAACCCAGCGGCACCAGCGTCATCGTGCCGGCAGAAGCACCAAAAGCAGCCGCAAGATCCAGCGGAACACCGTGAATCAGAAGCCACAGGTGCGCCGACATGGCGGCCACGGAGGAGAACTCCATGTCGCCAAAACCCTTAGTCGCCCACACGGCAGACATCGCCGCAAACACGGCAAGCGCAGAGAACAGGGCAGTAACAATTAGCTCAACAACACCCTGAAGCCACAGAGGCATGGGCATGGAATAACGCGAGATAGGTGAGGTGCTTTTCATCGTCCTTCAATCATGCCACGAATTAACGACGAAACCCGCCTCCGATTAACACTCGAAAGCGGGTTCTCACAACTATTCGCACAGGTATTCATACAGACACGCACGCGAGGGCGCGCATACGGCGAAGTTTTACTGCTCAGTCCACGGGTTGGAAGCTTCAACACCCCATGCGCGGTACACCTGCGCCTTAGAAGAAATCAGCTCCAAATCATAGGCACTCGCGCTCGCCGCCATCAGACCCTCCAGGGCGGCGGTAGGCAGCGGACCGGCATCATCACGGCCCACGGCGTGTACACCGCGCGGCGCCTGACGGCCAGCCCACTCGAGGCTCACACGCGCATCCACATTAATAACGTGGTCGCCAAAACGCTCAAGAAGCTCGGTAATCCAGCGATCAGTTTCCGGGTAAGGGTACAGACCCTTCAGCTCACCAATACTCAGCACAGAAATGTACATGTGCCGGAACGAGCGGCGGCGCAGAAAAGCGACCACGGCGGGGTCAGGATCCGCCTTACGGATCTCCGCAAGAACGTCGGAGTCCAGAAGCATACCGGAGAAATTCATACCCCTAATGCTACGCTACGCGCAGACCGGCGTACTCAATCGCGGGGATGCCCTCGGGGTTAGGCAGAAGAAGGAAGTTCAGGAACTCGTCGCGCTTAGAAGAAATGCGGGAGTAGTCGTCAATGCTGACTGCGGTGTATCCGCCTCGCGCGGGGACAGCTGCGGCACGCAGGCTTTCCTGGTAGGAGCGGGAGGGGTTCAGAGAGATTGCTGCTTCGGTTGCAGAGCCGTTGTACATGTGACAACCTGCGCCGTGAGTGGCGCGATCCTTTCGCGTTGCTCTTGTCTGTACCGGTTACCACCGGTTATTCCGGTGGTGAATACAAACCGCTTCGTCATCCGAGCCACCCGTGAACATGGGGTTGGCGTTCGACCATAGTCGGAGCTTATCAGTCGAAACTCTTGAAGCTGGGTTCAGCTTACAGCATTTTCTCAAGTTAAGTAAAGCTTTTTCTGAAAGAGATTTAGATTATTAGTGTTTTGGCTTGTGGATGAGTTTTAAGCGGCGGGAATTTTTGATACGGCGCGGAATATTTTATGTAAATATAGGTGTTTTTATGCGTTAAAAACTCCCCGCCAAAAATACGAAATGCACCCCAAACCACCGCTCAATAGTCGCCCCAGCAACCAGCCCGGCAGCCGCCAGCAAATGACCGGCGACAAGGCGCAAACCCGCACGATACGCGATAATGAGCTGGTGAGCGCCAACAATCCTTTCCCCGAAATTCCGGTTACCGTACCGCAAATCATCCGCCAGGCCGGGCACCGCACCTACCAGCGCGGTGTCGCCTACCAGCGCAACCGCGAAGTCATCCGCTACAGCTACGACGAAGACGAACGCACCCTCACCGGGCTCGTCAACGGAAGCACCATCATCCCCTACGAAGTGACGGTTCGTTTCTTCCCCGCCGTCAGCGGCTCCGCAACCTTCACCGCCCGCTGCACCTGCCCCGTGCTCACCGATTGCAAGCACGCCGTAGCGCTCATGCTCACCGCGCTCGACCGCGCCTCCGTAGCAAAAAAGGCACTCAGCGAACACCCCGGACCCGTCGGCGTACCTGCATTCAGCTCTTATGGCGTAGCGGCGAAGAGCGCGGATATTGCTGAGGCGAAGAAATCCGCCGACCCGCTCGCGGCGCTACGCGCCTCCGGTGCGCTCACCACCGCGGCGAAACTGCCGGCGCCCGATGCGGAAAACAACATCGCAGGCCAGAACGCAGAATACGGCGAGCGCGAGGACGCTCAGGGAAGCTTTGCGCTCAACGAGCTGGACTCTTCCCCTACCGTGTTGGACGGTGTCACCTCCAAGATTTCTGCCTGGCGACGCGATCTCTCCTCCGTTCTTTCCGCACGTCAGGACCTTGCGGGCATCGATTCGATGCGCGTGAGTGGTGCCCTGGATTTCTCGCTGAGTGTCTCCGGCTCTTACGCGCGCGGCCGCAATATGCCCGGTGCAACCCCCAGCATTAACCTGCTCGCCCGCCCGCTCATGGCGTCCAAAACCGGGCGCTGGATTAAGGGCGGACTCAGCTGGGAAACCTTCGCCTCCAGCGTGGGCGGACCCGTCGGGCGGCACGAAATCTACCCCGAACACGAACGGTTCTTCGCCGAGCTCTACTCGATTGCCCGCCCGTGGCAGAACATGTATTCCTCGCACCGCGACTGGATTTCGATTAGTGCTTCTGCTTCCACTCTGCTCTGGGATGTGCTCGCCCGCGCGGAGGATATTGGCCTGCCCTTGCTCGTCAACGGCCGCGAGGTGAACTACGCCGTGCTGAGCCCCGCGCAGGTGCGCCTGCACGCCGCCGCTGAGGAGGCGCCCGGTGAAGGCGCCGGGCTGCAGCTTCAAGCCGCGCTCAGCTGGGAAGGACGCGAAGGCGAACTGCTGCGCCAGCTCTGGCTGCCCGCCGCGCACTGCCACCCCATCGGCACCCCGCGCACCGGCTTCTTCGCCCTGGGCGGGCTGGTTCAGCAGGAGTACGAGCAGGCGGCAAAGGCGGTGCACTGGAAGACCGCACGCCCCGGTGCACTGGACGAGGTGGGTCGCGAATCTTTCGTGCAAAAGGACGCGCAGGAGGCGCCGACTGAGGAAGCTGAGAATAGCGCACCGACGATTGCCCCAGTACAGGGTGAACGGGTGCGCTACTCCCCCGCCGTGCCCGAGCTGCCCGAGGGTGTGGAGCTGGCGCTCATCCCCCTGGTCGAGCCGCTCGATGCCGCCTCCGAATCGCTGATTAGCGCCGGAACCGTGCACATTCCCGCCGCCGAGCGTGCCACCTTCCAGAAGGAGTATCTGCCCGCGCTCAGCCGCTCCATTCCTTCGCTGACCCCCGACCCGGCACTGGCGCTGCCGCGCGTGAAGCCGCCGCATCTGGTGCTTGAAATCAGCTTTGACGAGCAGGTTCGCCACGATGCGCAGTTGAGTTGGCATTGGGAGTACCCGCTGAACCCCTTCGCGGAAGACAGCGCTGATGAGGCGAGCGCGCAGGATTCTGCGGGCGCCTCCGATGTGCAGTCCCTGCCCGTTTTTGGCTACCCCGGCGAAGAGGGCGGCGAGATTCGCGATGAGCGTTTTGAGACGCGCGTGCTGCGTTCGGTGCGCGCTATTCTTGCCGCCCACCCGGCGCTTTCCGGGCTGGAGGAGCGCCGCATCGAGGGGTGGGAAACCCGCGAACTGCTGAGTTCGATTCTGCCGAAGCTTCGCCGTGTTTCCGCTGTTCAGGTGCGTTTTAACGGCACCCCGCCGGAGTTCGTGGAGGCAACCGACGCGCTCATTGAAATCACCGTGAGCGAGGGTAATTCGCGCGACTGGTTCGACCTGGGCATTGCGGTGAAGGTCAATAACTGGACCGTGCCCTTCGCGCAGATTTTTGAGGCGCTGGATCGCGGGGCGGACCGTATTCTGCTCGGTAACGGCACCTATTTCTCGCTGCGTCGACCCGAGTTTAAGACCCTGCGCACCCTCATTGCGGAGGCGCGCGAACTCGACGATGCGGGCGGTGAGCTGCGCATTAACCGGCACCAGGCGGGATTGTTCTCGGAGCTGGAGTCGCTGGCGGCGAGCGTGCATACGACCGCGCGCTGGGATGCTCAGGTGCGTTCGCTGCTGGAGCTGGTTGAGGGTCTGGAAGATACCGACGAGAGCACCGAAAAAGGTACTAAAAAGGCCTCTGACAAGGGAACTAAGCACAATCCGGCACCTCGCCAAATTATTGCTCAGCGCCCGGTGCCCGCCGGACTGCAGGCGACCCTGCGCCCCTACCAGGTGGAGGGCTTCCAGTGGTTGTCGTTCCTGTACGAGCACCGTCTGGGCGGTATTCTCGCTGATGACATGGGCTTGGGTAAGACCGTGCAGGCTCTCGCCCTGCTCGCCCACGCGATCGAGGAGCACCGTGCCGCCTCCGAACGTACCACCGAGTGCGGTGAGAGCGTCGAGCCGTTCGCGCCTTTCCTCGTGGTTGCCCCGACCTCCGTCATCACCAATTGGGCGGCGGAGGCGGAACGCTTCCTGCCCGAGGCGAAGGTCGTGACCATCACCGAAACCACCGCCGGTAAGACCCCGCTGGCCGAGCGCATCGCCGGGGCTCACCTGGTGCTGACCAGCTACACACTGCTGCGCATGGACGAGGACGCCTACACCGGCTACGCCCGCACGCTAGGCCGTACCGTTGACGAATTCACGGGCGAGCAGTCCGCCCCCGAAGGCTGGGGCGCGCTCCTGCTGGACGAGGCGCAATTCGTCAAAAACACCGGCACCCGCGCCTGGTCCATCGCCCGTGCAATGCCCGCCCGCACCAAGATCGCGATGACCGGCACGCCCATTGAGAACAACCTCATGGAGCTGTGGGCGTTGCTGGCGATTGTGGTGGACGGTCTGTTCCCTTCCGCCCGTGCGTTCCGTGACTTGTACGCTCGCCCGGCGGAGTCTGGCGAGGACCCGGCGCACGCCGCGGCGACGGCGGCTCGTCTGCGCCGGCGCATCCGCCCGCTCATGCTACGCCGCACCAAGGAGCTGGTGGCGGCGGAGCTTCCGGCGAAGAACGATACGCGCGTGAACCTATCGCTGGCTCCCGGTCACCGCCGCATCTATGACACGCATCTGCAGCGTGAACGCCAGAAGGTGCTGGGCCTGCTGGAGGATATGGATAAGAACCGGTTCACGATCTTCCAGTCGCTGACCCTGCTGCGCCGCCTGGCGCTTGATGCCGCGCTGATTGATCCGGAGGCCTACGCCGGGGTGTCGTCGGTCAAGCGCGACTACCTGGTTCAGCAGCTACCCGACCTGCTCGAGAAGGGCCACCGTGTGCTGGTGTTCAGCCAGTTCACCGGCTACCTCAAGAGCATTTCGGCGCGCCTGGCGGAGGAGGGCATCGGCCACCTATACCTGGACGGTTCGACCCGCAACCGCGCCGAGGTCATCGAAGCGTTCACGAGCGGTCAGGAGCCGGTGTTCCTCATTTCGCTCAAGGCTGGCGGTTTCGGTCTGAACCTGACCGAGGCGGACCACGTGTTCATCATGGATCCGTGGTGGAACCCCGCCGCCGAGCAGCAGGCGGTGGACCGTATTCACCGCATCGGCCAGGACAAGGAGGTGCACGTCTACCGTCTGGTCGCCGAGGGCACGATTGAGGAGAAGGTCATGCAGCTCAAGGAGTCTAAGGCCGCGCTCTTCGATGCGGTGGTCGGTGAGGGCGAGTTCGCCTCCGCGGCGGTGACGGCTGAGGATGTGCGCGAGCTGTTTGCACCGGCTGTCGAGCGGTAGCCGCCCTCCAGCCTGGGCGGTAGCCGCCCTCGAGCCCGAGCGGTAGCTCCAGCCTGAGGAGGTGTCTGGCGCCCGTCATTTTTTGTCATTTGGTTACGCCTCAGGCTAGATTCACGCCCGATTCTGGCCCGGCTCTTCTCAACGGTGACTCTGGGGCGTAGCCTTGAAGGACTACTTACGGAGGCGCCGCCTCCCCATAGATTCCAAAGGAGCATCATGAGCTACAACGTACCCAACGTAAAGTTCAACGACGGCCGATCCATTCCGCAGCTGGGCTACGGCGTGTGGCAGGTTGAGGACGAGGTCGCCGAGAAGGTCGTGGCCACCGCCCTGGAGATCGGCTACCGCCACATCGACACCGCCGCCATCTACGGCAACGAGGCGGGCGTAGGCCGCGCTATCGCTAACTCCGGCGTGGCTCGTGAGGATATCTTCCTCACCACCAAGCTGTGGAACTCCGACCAGGGCTACGAGAGCGCTTTTGAGGCGTTTGAGGCGTCCCTGGAGAAGCTGGGCACCGACTACGTTGACCTGTACCTGATTCACTGGGCTAAGCCGCAGCAGGGCCTGTACCTGGATTCCTGGCGTGCGCTGATTGAATTGCAGAAGCAGGGTAAGGTTCGTTCGATTGGTGTTTCGAACTTCCCCGAGGAGCAGCTGCGCGAGATTATCGAGGAGACCGGCGTAGTTCCGGTCATCCACCAGATTGAGCTGCACCCCTACTTCTCGCAGGAGGCGCTGCGCGCCGTTCACGCCGAGTACGGCATCGCGACTCAGGCATGGAGCCCGCTGGGCAACGGTAGCGACCTGCTGCAGAACCCCGTACTGGCTGAGATCGCGGAGCGCCACGGCGCAACCCCCGCGCAGGTCGTGCTGGCGTGGCACCTGGCTAAGGGCACCGTGGCTATCCCGAAGTCTGTGACCCCCTCCCGCATTGAGGAGAACCTGGCGTCGGTGAACGTGAAGCTGACCGCTGAGGACATCGCGGCTGTGGATGCGCTTTCTACCCCCGAGGGTCGTATTGGCGCTGACCCGGCGAATATCGACTTCTAAGGTATAGCTCGGGCGTAGAGCTCGAATCGAACCTACATAAAGCCCCGACAGGCAAAGATAGTGCTTGTCGGGGCTTTATTGTGTTCTCGAGCTTGAGTTTTAGCGAACGCTCATTCTTGGATTGCTCAACAGGTCAGCGACCGCTCCCGTTCTCCCCCACTAGTTCTCGTCCTCTACCAGCAGGGAGAGGGAGATGCGGCGGCGCACCGGGTCGACCTCCACCACGCGAACCTGCACGATGTCGCCGCTGCGCACAATATCGTGCGGGTTCGCCACGTAGCCGCGGCTCATCTGCGAGATGTGCACGAGGCCGTCCTGGTGCACGCCAATATCCACGAACGCGCCGAATGCCGCCACGTTCGAGACGGTACCCTCGAGCACCATGCCGGGGCGCACGTCCTCGAAGTGCGAGACGGACTCGGAGAAGCGGGCGGTGCGGAAGCTACCGCGCGGGTCCAGGCCGGGGCGGCGCAGCTCGGCGAAGATGTCCTCGACCGTATACACGCCGGCGGTGCCTTCGTCCGCGCTCGCCTGAGTATCGCTGTCCTGCACGTAGTCGGCGGGATTCAGCCCGGTGAGCGGGTCGCTACCGTCCGAGGTACCCAGGGCGCCGGCAACCCAGTGAGCGCCGTTGCGTGCCTGCGCGTCGGCAATAATGCGGCGCGCGAGCGGGTAGGCTTCCGGGTGCACGGCGGAGGCGTCCAGCGGCTCTTCACCGCCGCGGATGCGAATAAATCCTGCCGCCTGGCGGAAGGTTTTCGCCCCCAGTCGCGGCACGTTCAGCAGCTGCCGACGGTTCGCGAAGGCGCCGTGTTCGGTGCGGTAGGCGACGATGCGTTCGGCGGTTGCGGTACCCACGCCCGCCACGTGTGCAAGCAGCTGCACGGAGGCGCTGTTGAGGTTCACGCCCACGGCGTTCACGCAGTCTTCGACGGTGTCGTTGAGGGCGCGGCGCAGGGCTGCGGGCGGCACGTCGTGCTGATACTGGCCCACGCCGATGGACTGCGGGTCGATTTTGACGAGCTCGGCGAGCGGGTCCTGCAGGCGGCGGGCAATGGAGACGGCGCCGCGTACGGTCACGTCGTAGTCGGGCAGCTCGGCGGCGGCGAGGGCGGAGGCGGAGTAGACGGAGGCACCCGCCTCCGAAACGGTCACCTTCTGGGGCGCCTCTACACCCTCCTCGCGCAGGGCGCGAATCAGTTCGCTGGCGAGTTTGTCGGTTTCGCGGCTTGCGGTGCCGTTGCCAATGGCGATGAGTTCCACGCCGTGCTCGCGGCAGGCGGCGGCGAGCTCGCGCAGTGCTTCTGCCCACTGGTTGCGCGGGGCGTGCGGGTAGACGGTGCCCACGCGCAGCGGCTCACCGGTGCCGTCGACTACGGCGTATTTCACGCCGTGGCGCAGGCCCGGGTCCAGGCCGAGGGTGGTCTTGTGTCCGGCGGGTGCGGCGAGCAGAATATCGCGCAGGTTGGAGGCGAACACCTCGGTCGCGTGCTGTGCGGCGGCGTCGAGTAGCTGGTGGCGGATGCGTTCGGCAAGGCGCGGGCGCAGGTGGCTGCGCCATGCGGTGCGCACAGTGGCGGCGAGCCAGCCGAGCACGCGGTCTTCGTCGTCGACGGTGTTGAGCACCTGCACGGGGATGCGTAGCGCGGCGGCGACTTCACGCTCGTATGCAGAACGGACGTTCTCGTAATTTTCGGCGGCGGCCTCAGCTTCGGCGCGGGCGGCACCACGCAGGCGGCTGAGCGCCACGGGGGCGGGTGCCACATCCACTTTGAGGCGCACCACGCCGGCGTCCTTGGCGCGGTGCAGCGCCAGCACACGGTGCGGCGGAATGGAACGAATACGGTCCGAGAAGGCGAAATAGTCGGAGAACTTCGCGCCGATGCTTTCCTGACCTGCAATCACGCGGGACTCAATCACGCCGCCTTCACGCAGGCGCTTGAGGAGCTTTTCGCTCAGCACCGGGTCGGTGAGGGCGCGGTCAACCAGGATTGCGCGGGCACCGTCGAGGGCCTCTTCAGCACTGTGAATCTGCAGGGCTTCGTCCGCCTCTGCAACCTCAATGCCCTCGTCCTCGTCGTCTTCGGTGCCGTCGGTAATGTACGCGGCGGCGATGGCGTGCGCCTCAGCGAGGGGCACCTCCAGCAGGTCTTCGACGAGGGAATCAAGCCCGGCGGCACGCGCCATCTGGGCGCGGGTCACACGCTCGCTACGGTACGGGGCGTAGATGGCGTTCACGTCTGCGATGGTGGCGGCGTTCATGAGCGAGGAACGCAGCTGCAGCAGGGTGAGCGGGTCGATGAGGCCTTCGTCGGCGCGTTCGGTGAGCGCTTCGAGCACGCGGTTGCGGCGCTCTTCGAGGGCGCGGAGCTGACCCAGGCGCGACTGGATGGTGCGCAGCTGGGTGTCGGTGAGTGCACCCGTTGCTTCTTTGCGGTAGCGGGCGATGAAGGGTACGGAGTTGTCGGCGTCAAGCAGCGCCACGGCTGCGCGGATGCGGTGCGGCGCGATACCGGTTTCTACGGCGAGCGCGTTGATGAGGTGCTCGGCAGGCTGCTCAGTCTTGCCGCCGGTTTCGTGTTTTTCGCGGTGTGCGGCACTGCTGGGTTCGTTGCCGGCGGCGCTGCTGGGCGCGGGGTGTGCAGCTCGATCCGCACGCGGGCGGATGCTGCTCGGGAGGGGGTGTTCGCTCATCCTTCCAGTTTCGCATATTTCGCCGCAGCTCATGGGTTGACCGGTAATGCTCAGAAAAGAGTCAGCGCGGGGCGTATTTTGCTCGCCTGTGCGGGTGCGGGTAAGCGTATTTTTCTATCGCATCTTCTAGTGCAGATTACGAGTCTTTACGCACATTTTGCCCTGTGGGTGCGCTAAATATTGTCATCTTTCCGTAAGAAACCGTGTTAGGGGTTCACGTATTTGAATAGTGCTTAGTTTCAGCGATAAATTTAGATAAAAGAGCATATTTTTTGAAAAAATATCGCTTATTCATGCAGATAAGGGGTGGCCTCACACCACGCAAACGCCCTTGTCTGCGTGCACACATTCAGGGTTTCGGCGGCACGGTACGACATGGTGCCGCCACATCCCGCAGATGAAAGAGGGACCCATGCGCGAACAAGCCGCGCTATCAAACGCTCCGGAGGGCTACTTAGATTTTCACGACGAGTACGCGGAACTCATCGCCGAACTCGCCGCGCTGGGGTTCACCCCTACCCAGGTTCTCCGCCGCCTCAACTTTCTGTACCCGCACATCAACAAGAAGTACCTGAACTATGCGCTGAGCTCCGGCATCTGGCAGTTTGGCCCGGTCACGGCAGACGCCCCGAGCTACACGGTGCTCGCATGTGGCCTCTGGTACGTTTTCGCGGAAGCCTACGATCTGCCTCCGGAGCCCGAGTATGCGGCGCTGATTCTTGATTGCGATATTATTCACGACCTGCCGTCCGCGCTGGAGGCACGCCACTTCAACAATGAAGACATTGCGCACGTTCTGGCGAAGATTGGTGCAACGCTCAAGTACCTTGCCGCACACCCCTACTCCCAGCTGGAGGAAGAAGCCTACGCGCAGACCCTCGAGGACATCCGGCAGCGCGGCGTAAAAGAAATCGGCACCGAGGGCGGTAGCCTGTACACCCTGCTCGCCTCCAGCATGGAGGGCGAATCCGCGTGGCCTGCCCCCGCACAGACGGTCAACGATTACCTCGGCGACGGCAACTGGTCCTTGGGCATGCTCCGCACCGGCATCTACCCGGCGGAGGCGCTCGAGAACGAGTGGTATATCGACGCCGCGGCGGTACCCGAGGATTTTGCGCCGAAGACTCTGAGCCTGTTCTTGAGCTATTGCGCCCGCTACGACCGCGAGCCGACGGCGCTGAACTACGGCTACTGGTCTACCATTCCCACGCTCATTGAGCAGGTGCCGCCGCTGGGTGCGGTACGCGCCAAGTTCGGCTCCTGGCAGACGACTCTGCATCGCGGACGCACGCAGATTGCCCGCGAGCTGCGCCTGTGGACGAAGAACGAAGCCAACGCAGCAGCCGTGGAGGCGAGCGCCACTGAGTCGAACGAGACCGAGGCGAGCGCCGCTGAGGAGCTTGAGCTCCTCGACGCTGAGCTGACTAACGCTGAGCTGGAGCCGGATACCCCGGACAACTCCCCCGCGGACGCTACCGCAGAGCCCGCAGAGCCTGCAGAGCCCGCGCGTCTGAGCGCCCGCGAACTTACCGAGCAGGGCATCGGCGTGGTGCAGACCGCCCACACCGACCTGGCGGCGTACCACCGCACCCAGTGGGAGCAGACGGTGGAAGTCTTCGGTGAACGCCTCGCGCAGCTTGCCTGGAACCGCCGCCTGAGCACCTACTACTTCTTCGACGGAGCCTGCCTGGAAGATGCCGACCCGACCCCCGTGGTGACGGTTTTCCGCTCCCCCACCGGCTTCCTCTGCGAGCTCGAACCCACCGTCGAGGCGCTGCCCGCCTTCGACCCGGAGTTCCTGCAGGAGCACGGCTGGAGGCACCCGGTACCGGTGCATGCTCTGTGGAATCTGCACGCGCTCGACCCGCTGGAGGCAGCTGCCGCCGTCATTGAGGCGATGCGTTCGGGTTGCGGTTGTGAACGCTGGGATTTCTACCGCACCGATGACGATAACGACCCGCTTGCCGAAGAGGCTGAGGTGGCGCCCCTCTAAGCGCGCACTCCCGCGAGCCTCTCGTCGGGTTCATCCCTAGAGACAGCGAAAGCCCGCGTCCCGCTCCCTGAGAGGAGCAGGTGACGCGGGCTTTACGCATGCGCTGATAGCCGGTACCGAGATAACCGGCACCGATAGCCGGCGTGGCTTAGCGTGGGTGTTTAGCGTGCCGAGAAAATCTCGGACGCCTCCACAATCGCAATCTGCGCGGTGCGGGTCGAGATTGCTTCGTGGCGGCGGGCATCAGCGCGGCGCTTGAAGACCCAGCCGATACCCAGAATCACGAACCAGACGGGCATCGCGAGCAGACCCATGAGAGTTTCCTCGTTCATGGTCAGCACACCAATGGTGAAGGCGAAGAACGCCAGAGCCAGCCACGCGGAGAAACGGCCGCCGGGCAGACGGAACTTCGACTTCTTGTGGCGCGAGGGGAACTTCTTGCGGTACATCAGGTAGCTGACCATAATCATGGCCCACGCAAAAATCACGAGCACCGCAGCCACGGTGGTGACCAGGTTGAACGCACGAGAGATCGAGTCACCCGCGTAGAGCAGCACAATCGAGGACAGCAGCATCACGGCGGAAAGGAACAGCGCGTTACGCGGCACGCCGTTCTTGGAGATCTTGCCCAGGAACTGCGGTGCACTGCGCTCGCGTGCCAGGCCGAATGCCATACGCGAGGTGGAGAAGATACCGGAGTTCGCCGAGGAGGTTGCGCTGGTAATCACCACGAAGTTGATGATGTGCGCGGCGATGCCCAAGCCCGCCAGAGTGAACATGGCGACGAAGGGACTCTTATCGGGGCTGACCAGGCGCCAGGGGGTGACCATCAGGATGACGGCGAGCGCGCCCACGTAGAAGACCATAATACGTACCGGCACGGCGTTAATTGCCTTGGGCAGGGTCTTTTCGGGGTCCTGGGTTTCTGCGGCGGTGGTACCGACGAGCTCGGAGCCCATGAACGCGAAGACGGCAATCTGGAATGCACCGAGGAAGCCAATCAGGTGGTTGGGGAACATTCCGCCGTCGTTCCAGAGGTTTGCGACAGATGCCTGCGCACCACTGGGCGAGGTGAAGCCGACGGCGATCATGCCGCCACCAACGATAATCAGGGCGACAATGGCGACGATCTTAATCATGGAGAACCAGAATTCGATTTCGCCGAAGTTCTTCACGGAGACCAGGTTCAGGGTCAGCAGAACGCCGATGACGGCGAGCGCCGGGATCCATGCCTGCAGGTCGGGCCACCACATGTGCAGGTAGCCGACGATTGCGATGATGTCCGCGACGGCGGTAACCACCCACATGAACCAGTAGGACCAGCCGAGGAAGAATCCCGCCATGGGGCCGACGAGGTCGGTGGTGAAGTCAGAGAAGGACTTGTACCTCAGGTTAGAGAGCAGAATCTCGCCCATAGCTCGCAGTACCAGGAAGATGACGGCGCCGATGAGCATGTACACGAAAATAACTGAGGGACCCGCCATGGAGATGGCGCGACCGGAGCCCATGAACAGGCCGGTACCGATGGCACCGCCGATTGCGATGAGCTGGATGTGGCGGTTGCTTAGACCGCGGTGCAGTCGCTCTCCCTGTTCGGGAGCTTTGGGATTCAGGCTGACGTTGTTCTGTTCAGTCACGACGTCCTCTTTTCAGCGGTTGTACCCCGTACCGCATGTGCCGTTACTGGAATAAGAATCGCTAGATCGCAGCGGGCACGGTCACTGTATGAATATGCGGCCATTTGCTTGCGGGGCGTCCCCGGATTTCGGGGCGAGGCTGGGTCTCTATCAAATACCGCGCGGCATTCGGAAGTGTCACGCTATCGATTGACGCGGAGTTTTTCTGAGAGCTCTCACAGCTACTTGGATAGTTATTCTACAGGTGTTAAGTGCAAGAAAACAGGATTTACGGCAAAAATGTGACCTATTTCTATTATTCACGTCATATCAATCGGTGTAAAAAATGCCGCCCCGAACGTAAACAGGCAGGCACGAGGGCACGCGAAAGCCCCGCCTCCGCATCCTCAAAGAATGCAGAAACGGGGCTTACCAACAGCGCCGCAGAAAGAACAGAATTACTTCTGAGCAGCCTCTTCAGCAGGCTTCTCGGCAGCCAGTGCGCGAGCACGCTTCGCCGCATGGTGGCGGGTCAGAATCTCGTAGCCAATAGCCAGAGCGATGAACCAGATGGGGGTCAGCGCCAGACCGATTGCGGTGTCCGGGTACAGGCTCAGGGCGTAGACCATGACGGCGAAGAAGACCAGGCCAAACCAGCTCATGCCGATACCCCAGGGCATCTTGTACTGGGAGGCTTCGTGGCGCTCGGGGAACTTCTTGCGGTAGACCAGGTAGGCAATCAGAATCATGCTCCAGGTGAAGATACCCATCATCGACGCCACGGAGGTCACCACGGTAAACGCCTCCATAATGCCGCTACCGGCGTACAGCATGACCAGGCTGAACAGCAGCAGCACGGTGGTCAGGTACAGGGCGTTGGCGGGCACACCGTTCTTGGTGAGCTTGCCCAGTGCGGAGGGCGCGGCGCCGTCGTGTGCCAGACCGTAGACCATGCGGGAGGTCGAGAAGATACCGGAGTTCGCAGAGGATGCCGCGGAGGTCAGCACCACGAAGTTCACCAGCGATGCGGCAACAGCAATGCCCGCCAGGGAGAACATGCCCACAAAGGGGCTCATGGACTTATCCAGCTTGTCCCAGGGGGTCACGGCGAGGATGGTCATCAGCGGCACAGCGTAGAAGAGCGCAATGCGGAAGGGCACGGCGTTAATAGCCTTGGGCAGGGTACGTTCGGGGTGCTTGGTCTCAGCCACGGCGGTACCAACAAGCTCAGCACCCACGAAGGCGAAGAGAGCAATCTGGAAGGAGCCCAGGAAGCCGGTCACGCCCTGGGTGAAGATACCGCTACCGGAGGGGCCGGGGTGGTCCCACAGGTGGGTTACGGAGGCGGTAGTACCGTCGGGGCTGGTGAAGCTGAAGGCGACCATGAGCGCACCAACAATAATGAGGGCGACAATCGCGACGATTTTAATGACCGCGAACCAGAATTCGATTTCACCGAAGTTCTTCACCGAGGGCAGGTTCAGCAGCAACAGCGCCACGATGACGACGAGCGCCGGAATGAATTTGGGCATGTCGGGTAGCCAATATTGCACGTAGCCGGTAATCGCGATGACGTCCGCGATACCTGTAACGACCCAGAAGAACCAGTACGACCAGCCGACGAAGAAGCCGGCGCGCAGGCCGAGAATGTCGGTAATGAAGTCGGTGAAGGACTTGTACTTGGGGTTGGAGAGCAGAATCTCGCCCATGGCGCGCAGAACAAAGTAGATGACGCTACCGATAATGGCGTACACCAAGACGATGGAGGGGCCGGTCAGGGCGATGGTCTTCGCCGAGCCGAGGAAAAGGCCGGTGCCGATGGCGCCGCCAATAGCGATCAGCTGGATGTGTCGGTAGCTTAGTCCGCGCTGAAGCTTGGAGTGCTCAGCTTCGGAGTCTAGGCCGGTGACGGAGTTGTGCTGCATTGGCTGCTGTGTCACGTATTTCTCTTTCCTGCGTCGATTCGCCCTAAATTTCACTCGGGGGCGAGTCCGGGTGGTTGGTATTCATGCATAATCCTGAACGGCGCGCCAGGAGGCGGTTCCCGCGCTTCCCGAGCCGGCGCGGTGCGCTTGGGCTTGTGGGCTCCGATTTTGCGGGGCTTCCGATTTCTTGCATCGCCGATAAAGGGTTATGCAGAGAATGCATAATTTCAAATTTTACCCCCTCATACCCACACAAGTACAAGGAATACAACATCACCAGATTTTTGAGACGAGGCGATTGGGACGGGGTGAGCCTGTGGGCATCCCTCAACCTCCACCCGGAACACGCCCCGCACCACCCCTGAGCCGCCGCACTTTTGTATGCACACTGAATTTTCGTGTTTCTCAGACCGGCATGCTCCCAGCTAGTTCAGCGTCACGCCAGCCCCCGCACGCCGCGAAACCGCACGGTTTAGCGGCGCTACGCTATTCTTTTAGGTATGTCTACTGAGAACACGCAGCCTAGCCAGGCACCCGAATCCACCGAAGAAAAGGCCAAGAAGCCGGTTCCCGAGGAATTCTTCCGCCAGCCCTACTCCTTCGTCCGCCGCGGTGACCGCCTCACCGCGCGCCGCCAGAAGGCGTGGGACACCTACTCCCCCACCCACGTGCTGGACATCCCGCGCCTGCGCACCGACACCTCCGTGTCCCCCGAGGCAACTTTCGACCCGGATAAGATTTATGGCCGTGAGGCGTACCAGGTCGTTGAGATCGGTTCCGGCCTGGGCGAGGCGATTGTGCACCGCGCAGCTGAGGTGCCCGAGGCGAACTTCCTCGCCGTTGAGGTGTACACCCCCGGCATCGCGGACCTGCTGCTGAAGATGGGCAACGCCGGCGTGGAGAACGTGCGTGTGGCTCAGGCGAACGCACCCGAGCTGCTCGACAACATGCTTGAGGAGAACTCCGTGGACGAGCTGTGGGTGTTCTTCCCGGATCCCTGGCACAAGTCCCGCCACCACAAGCGCCGCCTGGTGTCCCCGGCGTTCGCTGATAAGGTTGCGCGCGTGCTCAAGCCCGGCGGCATTTGGCGTCTGGCGACTGACTGGGAGGAGTACGCCCTGGTCATGCGTGAGGTTCTGGAGGCGCACCCCGACTTTGAGAACGTGAACCCCGGCGCCGGTGCGACCGAGGAGGATCCGCTGGGTGGTTGGGCTCCGCGTTGGGAGGGTCGTACCCTCACCAGCTTTGAGCGTAAGGCTCAGGAGGCGGGCCGCCGCGCGCACGATCTGACCTACCGCCGCAAGTAAGCGAGGCAGCGCTAGTTACCGCCAGGTGGTTTCCTGCCAGCGCGCAAAGTGCATATAGGTTAAAGGAGGTGAGGCTCCCCGATCATTCGGGGAGCCTCACCTCCTTGTTCATATACGAAATATTCTATAGATAAACCCTATGCTTCATCAGCCGACGCATGTTTCAAAGCCTTCTCGTAGATAAATCGATAGGAATCATTTCTAAATTTTTCAAAATCTTCCAATTTCTCTATTTCTTTCGAAATATTAATCTGCATGGGTTCACCAGTGAGTTCTTCAAGAACCGAGAAATTTCCTATAGGGACATAATACAGAGGGTACTCAACAAGACCAGTTTCTTTAATGGTGCACCCTTTTAGCTCACATTCTCCCATAGAATATATACTAAATGGACTTATCTTATTTTTTTCAAGACCCACCATTACAAGGTAAGCCAAATAGGGCGACAGAATCATTCGATGCGCCTCAGATTGCTCTGCAACCCTAAACCCAAGATCAACATCAGCTCCAATAAAATCTATAAAATAGTCTTTTTGAATCTCTCGTAGATTAATTCTACAATCACTGAAGGATTTCAGGTCAGCGGAACTTCCAATACCCAAACTTCCTACCTGATTTTTTAAATCCTCCTTACCTTTTAGATTGTTATTCCAATCCTTAGGCATAAGATTCCAGCGATAATCCCAGGGGTTCCCTTGCGAATGAAGAAGAAAAGCGTAGCTACGCAGTTTTAGGGTGTATGACGAACCAGGAATCTGACTGGGAGAAACTGATTCAAGAGATGCAATAAATTGCTGCAACGCCTCTCCAATAGCTACCGGTTCAGGCCTGCCGTCGTCTCCAATAGGTATGATTCGGAGATACACCAGCTCATCGCCCCTGACTCTCCATAAGAACCACCCTGCATCGACAGCAGATTCAACCTGATGACTCGACTCCCTCAGACCTTTATCGAAACTCTCCATAAATCCTGATATTGCGCTGACACCAGAAATAGGATATTTAATTTTCAAAGCAGTTGATTCACTAATATCAACACCACATACCAACACAGCGTGAAATCCACCCCCAGTCCTTCCAGAAGCGATGGACCTATTATCTAGATAATCAGCACTAATCAAGCCTACTTCACTTTCTTTTTATATGACATCAAAAGACTAATAATTACAAGAACACTAATTACAAGAGCAATAACCAGGCCAGAACATACCGGACATTCATAGAAAATTGTAGAAATCCATGGGATAAATCCAGTCGCTGACAGCACCAAGAAGAGCGAACTTAAAAATACTGAAGTCTGAAGTTTCTGGACATTTTTAAATTTAGTATTTGCAATATTTGCAAGCTTCACTAGTTGACCACTGAGATATTCATCCCTTTTATCAGACGAAACATTTTTCAAAATATATCTTTGGTTACTATTTTCGTATGACCCATAAAAAAATACGTTTCCTTCAGCTCCTCCAACTTCTCTATTAGGAAACTGAAGAAATCCAATCCCGAAAGAGGTAATCACACTAACAACAAATGAAGCTACCCAAAAATACGTCCAAAAATTCCAAAAGCTATTATTTTTATCCATAGCCGGGATAAGTGCGCCATAAGCCGCTACGATAAAGCCCTGGACAGCCAACAGCATCTGGATTCTTACGTCAGCATTTTTAATCCAATCAGAGAAGTACTGAACAAGTCTCCATCTCTCCTCATAACTCACACCCTGCTCAACCGGAGCTGGTGTTTGAGCCTCAGCCGGTGCCCGATTTTTATCAGTTGTTGCGTCGTCAGACCCTGCCTGATTCTCAGTAACTTTCTGCTCTTTGATAGCTACTGGCTTCCACTGCATGAAGGTGTTCCAGACGAACAAATTTTTCACTCTGCCAGCCCCTCCTCTATCTCAATACCCCGAACTTGTTAGTCCAACTATGCTATCTCCAACTATATAACCAAGCAGGTGAGGCTCCCCGATCATTCGGGGAGCCTCACCTCCTTGTGTGTGGGTCCAAGTGCATGCGGGGCGGGGGTCTACCCTCCCTCTCGCGGCGTATGACACAAAGACGCACAAGCCTATATGGGTGGCTGACTAGCGCAAATGAGCTAGAACAGCCGAGCCGTTTATCCAAGTGTAGCGGGTTTAGCTGGTTTAGCGCTGCGGCTTCGCGTCATCCGCCGTAGCCGACTGGTGACGCTGACGGTACAGCACCACAGCCGAAGAACGCTGACGAGGCGCCGGGCGGGTACCGCGGGCAATATGCACCACGTCGCCACTGGTACCGGCGGCGAACACGCGCTCCGCCAAGCCCAGCTTCACCTTCGCATCCTCAACCTGACGCTGCAGCGCCGCAATCTGCTCCTGCTGCTCCTCCACGAGGGACTCCAGCTCAATAATGCGGCGAATACCCTCCAGGGAGACGCCCTCCTGAGAGAGCTGCTGAATCTGCTGCAGACGGTTCACGTCACGCTGCGAATAGCGGCGCGCCTTACCGGGCGCACGCGAAGGCTGGACCAGGCCGATGCGGTCGTACTGGCGCAGGGTCTGCGGGTGCATGCCCGCCAGCTCAGCCGCCACAGAAATCACGAAAACCGGCAGGTCCACGCTGTGCAACGGCTTGCCGCTACGGGACTTAGATGATGATTCTCGAGATGCCATGGTTTACTTCGCCTTCTTCAACAGATCCTTACGCGGGTTCTCCTGCGGTGCCAGTTTTACGAACTTATCAAATGCTTCCTGCGCCTCTGCGCTCAGCTCGGTGGGCAGAACAATCTCCGGGATGACCAGCAGGTCGCCGTCGCCACCCTTAGCCTTGAAGCCGCGGCCCTTAGCGCGCAGTCGGCGGCCAACCTGGCCGGGTGCCAGGCGCAGCTTCACGGTGGATGCGTCGGGCAGGGGCACCTCGATCACTGCGCCGTCGACAGCCTCAGCGAGGGTGACGGGCGCGCGCATAATCAGGTTGTTACCCTCGCGCGAGTACACGGAGTCATCGGAGACGCGCACGGTGACCTTCAGGTCGCCGCCGCGCAGGCCCTTGCCGCGCAGGCGCACCTTCTGGCCGTCCTTAATGCCTGCGGGGATGCGTGCCTCGGTGTGAGAGCCGTCCGGCAGGAACACGGTCACGGTCGCGCCGGTGTACGCCTGGGCGAGGCTGATGCGGGTGCTGGTGGTGCTTTCTTCGGGGGCTGCGTGCTGTGCGCCGCCGAAACCGCCGCCACCCATGCCGCCGAAGTCGGCGCTGGTGAAGCCTGCGGAGCGTCGGGAGCCACCGGCGCTACCACCGAAGAGGCCGCCGAGCAGGTCGTCAATGTTGATGCCTGCGCCGCCGTTGCTGAAGCCGCCGAATGCATCCGCGCCGGGGTAGCCGGTGTAGCTGCCACCGCCGAAGCCGCCGCCGCCGAATCCGCCCATGCCTGCGGCACCGTAGCGGCGGATCTGGTCGTACTCTTCGCGCTGCTTCTTGTCGGAGAGCACGTCGTATGCTTCCGAGATTTCCTTGAACTTCTTCTCTGCTGCGGCGTCGCCGGGGTTCAGGTCCGGGTGGTACTTGCGGGAGAGCTTGCGGTACGCCTTCTTGATGTCGCTTTCGCTTGCGTCTTCGCTGACACCCAGTGCCTTATAAAAGTCGTCGGTTAGCCAGTTTTCACTTGCCATGTTGTGTTTCTCCTTCTGCGGTGATGCGCCGCCCTCCTCGGTTACGGGACGGCTTGCAGGGGCACCGCGTGCTTGTCTTAATGCTCTATATAAAAGTTTAGTCTACTTGACTCAATTTTGAAAGGGCTGAGCCCAAAAAATAGCGCCCCTACAAGCCTCTTGACCGCCGCCACAGCTCACCGAAACCCGCGCCAACGCTGGGCATAGTAGCCCAGGCAAACAACAGGGCGGGCACTCCCCCACCAGGGAGAGCACCCGCCCGTCGTTAGTTATTCAGCCAATGCTTAGCCGACCGCCTTACGGTGCGACAGCCACAGCCACCTGAGCGGTACGAACCACGCGGTCGTTCACGCGGTAGCCGTAACGCAGAACCATGGAGACATGATCCTCAGCCACCTCGTCGGTGGGCTGCTGCAGTACAGCTTCGTGGATGTTCGGGTCGAAGGCGTCGCCTACTTCACCGAAACGTTCCACGCCCTGCTTGCCGAGCAGCTCTTCGAGCTTGGTAGCGATGGAGGCGAAGGGACCGTCCTGCAGGTCGCCATGCTTACGTGCGGCGTCGATATCGTCGAGCACCGGCAGCAGTGCGCCGACCAGGTCACCGATTACGAAGTTTCGCAGCTGCTCCTTTTCGCGGGCGGTGCGGTTCTTGTAGTTGGTGAACTCTGCCTGCAGGCGAAGCAGGGAGTCCAGGCGCTCTGCGGCGAGTGCCGCATCCGCAGATTCTGCTTCTACGGCGTCCTGGAGCTCAGCCTCGACGGCTTCCGCAGCGTCTTCGGTGGTTTCGACCGATTCAGCTTCGGGGTGGCCTTCCGCTGCGGGGGCGTTGAATGCCTCCTCCAGCGGGTCGGGGGTGATGTTTTCCTGCTCAGCCATGATTACTTCTTCTCGTCTTCGTCGATAACCTCGGCGTCGACAACGTCCTCATCAGCGGCGGGCTTGGACTCGGATGCCTCAGCCTGTGCTGCTGCGTAGAGTGCCTCACCCAGCTTGGATCGGGATGCCTGCAGCTTCTCGAATGCGGACTTCACTGCTGCGTCGTCGTCGCCCTCGAGTGCCTTCTTCAGCTCGTCGACATCGCCCTGGACTTCGGTCTTGACGTTCTCGGGCAGCTTGTCGCCGTTCTCCTTCAGGAGCTTCTCAGTGGTGTATGCGACGGACTCGGCTTCGTTGCGGGTGTCAGCAGCCTCGCGGCGTGCCTTGTCCTGTTCAGCGTGTGCCTCTGCGTCCTTGACCATGCGGTCGATGTCGTCCTTGGAGAGGGAGGTACCGCCGGTGATAGTCATGGACTGCTCAACACCGGTGCCCTTGTCCTTTGCGGAGACGTGGACGATGCCGTTTGCGTCGATGTCGAAGGTGACCTCAATCTGGGGCACGCCACGGGGTGCGGGGGCGATGCCGGTCAGCTCGAAGGTACCCAGGTTCTTGTTGTCGCGAGTGAACTCACGCTCACCCTGGAAGACCTGAATGGTCACGGAGGGCTGGTTGTCCTCTGCGGTGGTGAAGGTCTCAGAACGCTTGGTCGGGATTGCGGTGTTGCGCTCAATCAGCTTGGTCATCACGCCACCCTTGGTCTCGATACCGAGGGAGAGGGGGGTGACGTCGATCAGCAGAACGTCCTTACGGTCGCCCTTCAGAACGCCTGCCTGCAGTGCTGCACCCATTGCCACGACCTCGTCGGGGTTCACGCCCTTGTTGGGCTCGCGGCCGGTGAGCTCCTTGACGAGCTCAGCAACAGCGGGCATACGGGTGGAGCCACCAACCAGGATGACCTCAGAAATCTCGGAGATAGACACGCCAGCTTCCTTGATTACGTCGAGCACGGGCTTCTTGGTGCGCTCGAGCAGGTCGCGGGTCAGTTCCTCGAACTTTGCGCGGGTCAGCTTCTCATCCAGGTGGATGGGGCCCTCGGGGGTCACGGACAGGTACTGCAGGGAGATGTTGGTGCTAGAAGCGCTGGACAGCTCCTTCTTAGCCTGCTCAGCTGCCTCCTGCAGACGCTGCAGTGCAATCTTGTCCTTGGACAGGTCTGCGCCGGTGTTTGCCTTCACCTGTGCGAGCAGCCACTCAACGATGCGGTGGTCCCAGTCGTCACCACCGAGGCGGTTGTCACCGCTGGTTGCGCGAACCTGAATGGTGGAGAAGCCGTCGTCGTCCTTGCCAACTTCCAGCAGGGAGACGTCGAAGGTACCGCCACCGAGGTCGAAGACCAGGATGAGCTCGTCTTCCTTACCCTTGTCCAGGCCGTATGCGAGTGCTGCGGCGGTGGGCTCGTTGACGATACGCAGGACGTTCAGACCTGCGATCTCGCCGGCTTCCTTGGTTGCCTGACGCTCAGCGTCGTTGAAGTATGCCGGGACGGTGATGACAGCGTCGGTGACCTTGTCGTTCAGGAATGCCTCTGCGTCGCCCTTCAGCTTCATGAGGATACGAGCGGAGATTTCCTGCGGGGTGTACTTCTTGCCGTCAATCTCGGTGGTCCAGTCAGTGCCCATGTGGCGCTTGACGGAGGAGATGGTGCGGTCGACGTTGGTCACTGCCTGACGCTTTGCGACGCTACCGACCAGAACCTCGCCGTCCTTGGAGAATGCGACGACGGAGGGGGTGGTGCGGGTGCCCTCTGCGTTAGCGATGACGACCGGGTCGCCACCTTCCAGTGCTGCTACGACCGAGTTGGTGGTACCGAGGTCAATACCTACTGCACGTGCCATATGTTTATTCACTCCTTAGGTGTTAGTGCCCCGCTTCTTCTAATGCGAGGCGGGTTAGTTTGAAAGTTTTGGAGGCGGTCGGTGCTGCGCGTGCCGCCCCGTGTGGGGTGGTCTGCGCGGCCTCCTTGAGCCTCATGTACTCAAGTATGCACCCTCTCGGAGGGGCTGTCAATAGAGTTGAGCGTATTTAACTCAACTTTTTTATGCGGAGGGGCGTGAGGGGCGGGTTTTTCAGGGTTCTGGAGCGGTATTTTGCGGGTGATTTTGGGGCGGCGGCGAGGCGCGAATGGGCGGTTTTGCCGCGGAATTCCAGGGTTTTCGGGTGGTGTGAGGGCGCGGCACGGCGATTCAGCGCACGGCGGACAGTGCCGGGCGCGCGGGGCGAAAAATTTTTTAAAAATCTTTAAAAAAAGGGGTGGAAAACCGAAAATTGGGGTGCGGGAGGGGCAAGGAGGTGGTCTGGGGGCACCCCAGATAGGGCGTGCGGGGCGATTTTAGGCGCGATTTTTAGGTCTGAAGGCTAGGCCTCTGGCAGCGTTGCTAGGGGTGCGCTTCGTGCAGGCACCTCAGCTGCAGACACCCGCCTGAGATCTCGGAGATTCGCTCCTCTTATATATAGAGGGCCCATTCGTAAGCTCCATCGCTCACCTTGTAGAGGTATCCCCGCTTGTCCGATACGTAATTCCCTAACCTTCACCTGTGGCTTGAGGCTACTCGCCTGCCGTATCCTGGTTACGACCATATCCTCTCAAAGTAGACAGGAGACCCCATGTCACGAAAACGTGTTTCAGAACCCCAAAGTGGCTCGCCCATTTCATACAAAGAAATCAATACGATAGATTCATTGATTCGCCAAGCATTCAAGCCAGATCGTATAAGCATCCCTATCTTTATTATTTTAATTCTACTTATAATCGCACACTATATCTTCTCGACTTATAATTTCTTACCAATTTCAGTCAACCATCTCCCGGTCGCAATTGAAATAATCAGACTCCTCACCTCCCTGACAGCAATTATATACATTGCTTGCAAAATATTCTCGGCCTATGGATCTAGAGAATTAATTATTACCTTTTTCAAGAATCACCCCATTCAGCTTTTTGTATCAATCATTGCTTGCGGGGCTACAACTGCATTTTTCCTGCCTCTTATTCTGAATCTATTTAAGTTTATTGGGGAAACTGATAAATTAACTACCACATTACTTGCATCTACTGGTGGAGTAATTGCAGTTTTTACGCTAATTAAAACACATCAGAAAAATCAAACCGATGAAGCAACCCTTAAGCATAACAAAGCGGTACATGCTCAACAGATAAAAGATCGTAATGAGGATATTGAACGACAGATTTCCGAGCGAGAAGAGCAGAAAAACCAGTTTGATAGAAATTTCAATCTTCAATATTCAAAAAATAAACAAGATCATGTCCATCAGGTACATACAGAGCGTCGTAGCCGCTATGCCAAAGCTGTCGAACAGTTGGGTAACGAGAATGCTGCTATTCGCTTCGGCGGCATCTACACCCTTGTCGGTCTCGTTGATGAGTGGCTTGCCGATGATGCCCTCAATCCTGAAGAAGGACAGAAAGAAGGACAGGTTATTATCAATAACCTCTGCTCCTACATTCGTTCACCCTTTCCGCTTGCAGAAAAAATTGACGAATACAAAGCCTACAAAAAACTTGAAGAGCTCAAGGAAAAAGAATCTAAGTATCTCCTCAGTGCAGTAGACTCATCTGAATTTAAGGCTCTACGCAAACGTTTCCCAAATCCTCAGGACTATAAAAAACCTAAGGATATCGCCACAGCTCAGGCAACGTTTAGCGAAGAACAGGATGTACGCCGCACTATCTTTGTTGAGATGAGCAAGCGTAGCAGCGATATCTTCAAAAAGGAGGGTAAGGTAATCAAAATCATTCCAGGAACATGGAGTGACTTTAATTTCGATTTCAGTCGAGCACCCATCTTCTATCCCCTCGATAACCTCACAATTGAGCAAGGTAATTTCTCTGGCGCAAAGGTCTATATTGACGCGGACTTCAGCGAGGTAACCTTCGCCGACGACGCAAACTTCAACGAGGCGAAGTTCACCCACGACGCGAACTTCAACGAGGCGAGATTCACCTACGGCGCGAACTTCCGTGGGGCGAGGTTCACCATCACCCCGAACTTCAGTGAGGCAACCTTCACCAACACCGCGAAATTCGACCGAGCGACCTTCACACGCGATGCGAACTTCAGCAAAACGACCTTCACCTGTGACGTGAGCTTCAACGGGGCGACCTTCACCCATGACGCGAACTTCCGTGGGGCGACCTTCATCCACAGCGCGACCTTCACCAGGGCGAGATTCACCCGCAACGCGAACTTCAACGAGGCGAGGTTCACCCACAGCGCGAAATTCGACAGGGCGACCTTCACCCGCGATGCAAACTTCAGCGGAGCAACCTTCAAACGCCGTGTGAACTTCAGCGAAGCGAGATTCACTCACAACGCGAACTTCGACGGAGCGACCTTCACCGGCATCGCAGACTTCACCAAGGCGAGGTTCACCCACGACGCAAACTTCGGCAGGGCGGTCTTCAACCACCGCGCATGGTTCAACAAGGCAACCTTCACTCACAACGCGAACTTCAGGAGAGCAACCTTCACGAATTTTATTCCGACTTTCGCTACAAAATTGGAGTACGCCCAGTTCTCTGCAAGCTCAAACCCACAGGACTATAAGCTCTCATCGCTCACTCCAGACAGCAAAACTATCAAGCTTAAAACCGCTACTCTTCTCGGTAAGACGTTCAAGATTCCCCATGGAACGGTACTTTTCGACCCGATGTCCCCAAAGAATAAGGATGGGAATTATAGCGGGCTAAGCGATCCTGCGGGACAAAAGACGAAAAACCCTACTCATAAATAAGGCTCAATAAAAGAAACCTCGCCTGCACCTCTCGTGCAGGCGGGGCTTGTTCTTTTGCCCAGCGCGAGCGCACAAGGGTGGGATCCTCCCCTATGCTGGTTATAAGCCAGCACCGGAGCAGGAAGGGCACACCGCCATGGACCTCAACAAACTCTTAACTGCGCTGCGGCAACGCAAAAACACCCCGGCACGCACCCAGCAGGCCGGGCGGCACGAACGCTACACGCACGCCCTCGAACAATTCCTCGACGGACAGCCCGCCGTACGCCTCGGCGGGGCATACACGCTCGCAAACCTCGCAGACGAATGGCTCACCGACGCATCCCTCCCCGAACAGGTGCGCCGCGAAGAAGCCCAAGCCATCATCGACGCGCTGACCGAGTGCATCCGCACGCCCTACCCCCTCGCGCAGAAACGGCAGGTCCTAGAAGCAGACGAGGCCCCCGGAGGGTACGAAGGCGACTTTACGCGCGATCAGGAGGCACTACGCGAAGAGCAGCTGGTACGCCGCACCGTCTTCATGGAGTTCAGCCGCCGCCTCGCCGCCGCCGCCAAGAGCAACAAAGAAGGCAACGGAGAAAGCCAGCACACGGTGCCGCTAATATCGCCCATGTGGGCTGATCTGCGCTTCGACTTTAGCGGCGCACCCATCTTCTACCCGCTACGGCAGCTGCACTTTCAGAACGCCGATTTCGCCTCCGCAACCTTCTACGGTCCGGCGGATTTTTCCGGTGCGGCCTTCCACGGTGACACCAGCTTCTCCGCGGCACAGTTCACCGCTGACGCATCCTTCAACAGCGCGAACTTCACCGACTGGGTGGGGTTCAGCGCCGCACACTTCGCGGGCGCGGCAGAGTTCAGCGGGGCACATTTTGCGGACGCGGCAAGCTTCGCAACCGTAACCTTCACCGGCGAGGCCGACTTCTCAGACGCGGTCTTCTCGGCTGCGGCTGACTTCGCGGTAGCCTCCTTCGAGTCCGATGCCGACTTCTCACGTTTGAACACCGCGGGCATAGCCAGCTTCGCGGCGGTCACCTTCGATGGAAAGGCAGTATTCACCGCCTCCACGTTCCACGATGAAGCGCACTTCGCCGCGTCCGTCTTCAACCGTCCGGCGGTGTTCTCCAAGTCGCTGTTCGGCGGGGTCGCGCGCTTCGCCGGTGTAGTCACCAAGCAGTCCGCAATGTTCAGCAACGTACGCTTTGCGAGCGCGGCGGACTTTAGCGGGGCGTCCTTCACACAGTACGAGGATTTTGGTGGGGCGCGGTTCGACGGCGACGCCACGTTCAGCCGGGCGTCTTTTATTGCGCTTCCGAGGACGCGCTATGAGATGGATTTCCCGCAGCGAGCGAACTTCGATAACGCGGCCTTCGCGCAGGATGCCGACTTTAGTAAGGCGACGTTCACAGCGCATGTCGGTTTCTACAAGGCGACGTTCGCGCGGGAGGTGAGCTTCAACGGGGTGAGCTTTGAGGGCGCCTACTTCGCGGATGCGACGTTCGGTCAGCGGGCAGATTTCAGGCAGACTAGCTTCATGTATGTTAAGCCGTCCTTTGAGGCTTTGGATAGGCGGCTGCAGAGGGCACGGTTCTCTGCGCAGGCGGATCCGCAGGATTACCTGTTCGAGGCGCGCCCGGAGAGTCCGCACGGTTTCAGTTGCGGTACGGCGAACCTTCTTAATAGAACGTTCATTCTCCCTGTCGGCGCTGTGCTTTACGACCCGGATTCCTGGGACGAAGAGAAGCAGGAGTACACGCGCGTTAGTGAGCCCGCACAGTAAAACCTAACTCTCCCCCGCCGTCGGGGAAGCTCCCACACACAGACCCCGCCCGTGCATCCAGCGCTGGCGGGGTCTTCGCATTTGACCCACAACCACCCAAGCCCAGCAGCTTTACCTTATGCTGAGTATGACCCGCCCCTTTCAACGATGACAGGAGAACCACATGCATCTCGCACCCAGCACCGCGTGGGTTTGGCTGATAGCTTGCGCAGTCGTCATTCTGTTTTTCCCGCTCGCCGCGCAGTTCGGCAATCTCAAGGGGAAGCTGTCTAGCTTCCGCACCTGGGTTTGGGCTATCGCTCTCTTGGGCATTGTCGCGGCGGGTTTTATGCCTTTCACCTTTGATACTGACATCGCCAATTTTGAGGTTCAGCCGTTCATTTTCTTCATCACCGGCACCCTGCTGGGTGTTCTCTTTCTTGGGGAGTTCCACCGCATGAACGCCCAGAAAAAGCTGAAACACCCCCAGCGGGTGCATGCCGAGCGCCGTACCCGTTACAGCAAGGCAGTTGAGCAGCTGGCATATCCGAACCCGGCAGTCCGTGCGAGCGCCCTCAGCACGCTTACGGGTCTGGTGGATGAGTGGCTCGCTGACGAGCAGCTCAGCGTTGAGGCGCGGCAGAAGGAGGGGCAGGTCATCGTCAATGCCCTCTGCGCTTATGTTCGTTCGCCGTTCGCGCGGGCGTTCAAGGCAGAAGCTTTTGAATCCGATACGCCGCCCGCTAACTATGCGGGTGATTTCGCTACGGATCTGGCGGCTTTTCGTGGTGAGCAGGATGTTCGCCGCAGCGTCTTCGTTGAGATGAGCAAGCGCAGCAGTACCCTTGCTGAAAACGAGAAGGGCGAGGTAATTGTTGTCCCTGGCGCGTGGAGCAGCTTTGAGTTCGATTTCAGCCGAGCAGTCGTCTTCTACCCTCTCAACGGTCTGACTATTGAGAACGCCGATTTCTCTGCGGCGAGGTTCTGCAACGGTTCGGATTTCAGCGGGGCAGCTTTTGTGGGCGACGCGAACTTTACCCGGGCGGTCTTTGACCAGGATGCGCGTTTTAGCGACGTAACTTTCATGGGAACGGCGGACTTTAGTAATGCGCGCTTTGCTGGTGATGCATTCTTCCGCTGGGTGGCATTCAATGCTAATGCTGACTTCCGCGAGGCTTCTTTTGGAGGGCACGCTGACTTCCGCGACACTACGTTTGCGGCGGATGCGGGCTTTAGCGGTGCTTCCTTTGAGGGGAACGCTGGGTTCTTTAGGTCGTCTTTTGGCGGTAATGCAAGCTTCTTCAGGACAGATTTTGCGGGAATTGCGGAGTTCCGTGAGGCGGTCTTTGAGGGGCATGCAGGGTTTAACGCGGCAACCTTCTACGGGGATGCGCACTTTAGCCGGGCTACATTTGAGGGGCTCGCTGGGTTCCGTGATGCAGCCTTTGAGGCAGGCGCGGAGTTCTATGGCGCGTCCTTTGCGCAGACTGCTGATTTCTGCGATGTGTCTTTCGTGAAGAGCCCGCCGCTCTTCGCGGCGAAGAATGTTGAGTCGGGTGAGGTGTACCGGGCTCGGTTCGCTGCCCTGCCTGCCGGTTCGGAGGCAACCGGTCAGGAGGCGCATAATTTCGGGGTGTACGAGGACAGCCAGCCTATTCCGCTGGGTACAGCCGGGCTGAACGGCGTGGGCTACCGTATCCCGGTCGGTACGGTGCTCTTCGACCCGGCGTCATGGGATGAACGACAGAAGGAATACACTCGCCTGAGTGAGCCCGCGCAGTAATATCCAGAGGCCCCCGCCACATCTTCGAAGTGGTGGGGCCTTTGCGTGCTCGGTGGACACCGCCGAGTAGCTGCGTCGAAAAATAAAAACGGTGCGAAAAACCCCGCTAGAGCCTACAGGCTCAGCGGGGTTTTTCGAATCTTATCTACCCTGGTTCGTTTATCGCTTTCCAGCGGCATTACGCTATGTCCACAATAAATAAAACATAAATTGGGTAGCAAAAATCCGCGAAATGTGTGTCATCTGCTAAAATCAGCAGTGACAACGCAATTCCGCGTTGTCTCTAGTTAATAAATTAAATAGAGAGGAGGTGAACTCCTATGAACAAGGACCACTTTTGGGTACTTGTTGAACGGGGTAGCTATGTAGCCACTCTGTTCCTTGCTCTCGTAGAGACGTGCACGCTGATTGTAAGCCATCTCTACTAGAGGTAATTTACGTGGGGCTACTGGCGATGTTGGAGCATCGCTGGTGGCTCCACTTTTATTTTATGGTCATTATGTATAAGGACATGCCCTGTACATATAACCGTATATCTAATAATGTAGCGTATTTCTTAAGACATAACAACACGACAACACTAATTACGCCATTATTGTATCCACTGCGGGGAACAATATCGCCTATTTTGAAGATTTCCATACTCACCTCGCCTGCTGCGGATTGCAGAAGCATCATCTGTGCATCTCGTGCAGGCGAAGCCCCCCTCGTTGATGACCGGGCGCAACTCATGGTAAGTAGCTTTACCCTATGCTGGAAGGTGAACGTTCCTATCAGAGAGGACAGGAGAACCTAGTGCCCAGCAATAACGCATCATCCGTTCCAGAGAGCCCGGTAATCCCGAAAAATCAGGAGAATCCTTGGTATATCAGGCACTTTACTAAGCTCCTCCTTGGCTTTGGCCTGGGCGGCGGCGCGGTTGCGATTCTTCTTCCGTTGCTGCTGTGGTTGCACTGCGGTATGAGCTCTGGCAGTTCAGATCAGCTGCGTCTGCATCTGCTGTACGTCACTGGCGGCATTATTGCGGTTCTGACTCTTCTGCAGACTAATTGGAAGAATCAGGGTGACCGCCTCAAAATTGACGCTGATATCAAGAAGAATGAGCAGGACGCAGAGAACGAGGCTACAAAACGTGAACAAGATGCTGTCAAGAGTGAACGTGACCATATTCGCCAGGTACATACTGAACGCCGTAGCCGCTACACCAAGGCTGTCGAGCAGCTAGCTGACGAGAAAGCGACTGTCCGTCTGGGCGGCATATATACCCTCGTGGGTTTGGTCGATGAGTGGCTAACCGATGACACTCTCGAGGTAGAAGAACAACAAAAAGAAGGACAGGTTATTATCAATAACCTTTGCTCCTACATTCGTTCGCCCTTCCCCTTGGCAGAGGAAATTGAAGAATACGAAGCTCACAAGGAACTAGAAAAACTCCAGAAAACAGAATCCGAGAAGCTCAACGAAGAAGAGTCTTCACGACTCCAGGTCCTGCTTAAGCGTTTCGAAGATTCTGGTGAATACGAAAAACCTAAAGACATCACCGCAGACTATGCAAAGTTCCACGAAGAACAGGACGTACGCCGCACTATCTTTGTTGAGATGAGCAAACGTAGTAGCATCTCCTTCCGCGCAGGCAGGAAGGTAATCAAAACCGTTCTAGGAATCTGGAGTAACTTTGATTTCGATTTCGCTCGAGCACCCATTTTCTATCCCCTCAGCAGCCTCACGATTGAAAAAGGTAATTTCTCTTCGGCTAAGTTCTACACTAACGCGGATTTCAGGTGGGTGGTCTTCACCCAAAACGCGAACTTCCAGAGAACGTCCTTCGCCAACAACGCGGACTTTAGCGGGGCGACCTTTGTACAAACCGCGAACTTCCGAGAATCAACCATCACCGGAACCGCAAACTTCCCATGGGTAATCATCACCGGAACCGCATACTTCCGGTGGGCAACCTTCATCAAAAACGCGGACTTCAGCGGGGCGACCATCACCAGGTTCTCGGACTTCAGGGAGGTGACCTTCGCCCAAAACGCGAACTTCAGCCGGGTGATTTTCGTTAAAAAAGCGTACTTCAGTGGGGCAATCTTCACCCAAAACGCGAACTTCAGCAGTGCGGTCTTTAAAGCTGGTTCGCCAAGGTTTGTGGTAACTTCTGGAGGGCCAGAGGCGACAATCAGAGCACAATTTGCTGCTCTGGCCAAAGATCAGGAAGCACATAACTTCACGGTCGCTAAAGGTAGTTTCCGCATTCCTCCAGGAGAAGCTGAGCTAGGGGACGGCATAATACACCGTATCCCCGTGGGAACGGTGCTCTTCGACCCCGATTCCTGGGACGAAGAGAAGCAGGAATATACTCGCGTCAGTGAGCCTGCAAAGCCGCTAGATGTCTCAGACGAAGCAGAAGAAAACAAGTCCAAATAATACTCACCCTTAAAAGGCCCCCGCCGGCTCCCTCGTTGGCAGGGCCTTCACGTCTGTTCAAGAATGACTCGTTGCAGGTCACTATGCACTATGCTGAAGGATGACCATTCCTCTCAGAGAAGATAGGAAATCTAGAAACCATGACAAAATTACTCGATAACCGAGAAGACACATCACGGTCTAACTCCCCATTGTGGAAAAGAGTTATAGCGTGGGGCGGGAAAAACTGGTTTTACATAACCCTTTCCTTGCTAGCTGTAATTGTAGTTCCCTGCGCTTTTTTCATCCCCCCTCATATCCCCGGACTCAAGGATGACGGCAATACCGTTGTTTCCGTCCGTCAGAGTATCTTGGCTGTATTGGCTGGCGCCCTCACAATGCTCACTTTGTGGGAAACCCATCGTAAAAATACACATGAAAGAGACAAGAACGAGCGTGACCACATCCGGCAAGTCAAGGCCGAACGTCGTAGCCGCTATGCCAAAGCAATTGAACAACTAGCGGACGATAAAGCCCCTATCCGCCGTGGAGGTATATACACCCTAGCTAAACTTGTTGATGAATGGTTAGCAGATGATAAGACCGTGCCGGCTAAGGAAGAGCGCCTAAGCGAGGGTCAGGTCATCATCGATAGTCTTTGCGCATACATCCGTTCATCCTACCCGTTATCCATACATAAAAAGGCTCTCGAACGCAGCCATGAACCTGTCGACTATCCAGGAAACTTTTTATTAGATCAAACCAAATTCCGCGAGGAACAAGAAGTTCGACAACTAATTATTAAAGAAATCACAAAAAGGTTGAATGATGGCTCCGCATTTGAAGACAATATGCCAAAGAGACCGCAGAGAGGACCCTGGTCCGATTTTATTTATGATTTCTCTAAAGCAACATTTTTTTACGTGGTCGATTTTAAAAATTCCTTCTTCAATAAAGATGTAATTTTTAATAATGCAAAATTTATCCACGGTGCAGATTTTAATAATTCATACTTTAAGCAGTCTGCCAACTTTGAGAATTCAGAATTCTCCGGCCCCGCAGGTTCTGTTGGAAGTGCAAAGTTCTTGAATTCAAAATTTGAGTCAGATGTTAAATTTAGCGGTTCAACTTTTATCCGCGACGCTCACTTTAACAACACAGTTTTCACCCACAAGGCCAGCTTTGAGAACGTGAGATTCAACAAAAAAGCTGTATTTTCAGATGCCCTCTTTGAACAAAGTGCAAGTTTTAAAAATACATACTTCACTGGGGGAATAAAATTCTTTAGAGCAATTTTCAAAAAGTCAGCAGATTTTAGCTCTTCTTATTTCTTCCATGAAGCCAACTTCTTTAAAGCTGAGTTTCATCAGCAACCAATATTTAAATCCATGAATCTTGGCATAACATACATTGCTCAATTTTCATACAAGGATTGTCAAATTAATTTTTCTGTTTCGACCCAGAACGGAGCAGTCCAAGTTAAAACTACTAAAGTTATTGCTCCTAACAAAGCTATCTTTCTTCTACCTGAAGGGGCAGACCTCTTCAACCCAGACAACCCTAATGACTTCTCAAAAGGTATGGTAATTTCCCCTGGAGGTAAAGGCTAAAAACGTTTACTTCTAGATAATTTTCTTTAGGCCCCGCCGACCCACCGTCGGCGGGGCCTTTTCGCGCCCGGTACTTGGTAGCGACAGCCCCGGCGGCGGCAGCCCACCGGCGAGCGCATCCACCCGTCACAGCGCCGCCTACAAAATTCTCCCAATCACCTACCACGCTCAACCACCCGTTACCCCACCGATACACTAGAACTATGTACCGAATCATGACTGTCTGCACCGGCAACATCTGCCGCTCCCCCGTCGGCGAATACCTCATCCGCCAGCACGCCCAAGAAGCCGGCGTGCCCGTCACCGTCACCTCCAGCGGCATCAGCAACGAAGAAGAAGGCAACCGCATCGACCCGCGCGCCGCCGCGCAGCTCACCACCCGCGGTATCGACCCGTCCGCGCACCGCGCCAGCGTCTTCACCGTCGAGGACTTCGACCGCAACGACCTCATCCTCGCCATGGACGCACCCCACTACCTGCGCCTCAAAGCCCTCGCCCGCAACGAGGACGACAAAGCCAAGATCCGCATGATGCGCAGCTTCGACCCGAAGGTCACCACCACCCACCTGGACCAGCTCGGCATCTACGACCCCTGGTACGGTAGCGAACGCGACTTCGTGTACACCACCGACCTCATTGACGCCGCCGCACGCGGTCTCATCAACCACCTCAAGCAGGAAGGCGACGCGCAGTGAGTCAGTGTATTCCCCTGAACCAGAACCGCCGCGTCACCGGCACCACCGAAATCCTGGAGCTCTGCAAAGACATGCTGCGCCTGGAGCACGGCATCGGCAACGACTTTGATATGGACACCGCCGACTTCACCGAATTCCGTGCCCAGTTCCTCGCGGATTTCGCGCAGATCCCGCTGATTATCGGCATTGACGGCCGCAGCGGCACCGGCAAAACCAGCCTCGCCACGCAGCTTGAGCAGGAACTCACCGCCGCCGGGCACAGCGTGCACGTGCTGCACCTGGACGACTTCTACCCCGGCTGGGACGGCCTCTTTGACGGCGTGGAGGCGTGGGACGCGCTCTCCGTGCAGCTGACCGAGGGTATTGCCGGAACCTACACCCCGTGGGATTGGGAGGCGGGCGCCCCCGGTGAGGTGCGCACCGTCGACCCGGCGGCTACGCAGGTCATCATCTGTGAGGGTGTCGGCGCGATTGCGGGCGCCTGCGAGGTGCGTATTCTCGCCACCGCCCCGGACGAGGTACGTTACGAACGCGCCATGGCTCGTGACGGTGACACGTTCCGCCCGCACTGGGAACGCTGGACGGCGCAGGAGGAGGCGCTGCTCGCCGAAATCCCGGAGGACTACGCGACCGTGGACTTCATCTACGACAGCGCGGCACAGTAACAGCCGCCTACAAGACAGTAGGGCCCAATGCTTCGTGTATCTGGAAGCATTGGGCCCTACGGCTATTCAGAGGCAGTTTTATTCAGGCGCTGTTTTACTTAGGCATGGGAGCCGGGCTAGCGGATTCCATGCGGTCTTTATCCCAGTAGGTTGAGGTATTGCTCGGCGCATGCGTGGAGGTAATGCCGTCTTTTTCGTTACCCGGGTTGTTGTTAGAAAGCACGGCAAAGACTACGAGCAAGACGCAAGCTATGAGCAGCAGGATACATAGCAAATATTTGTAATAGTGGTTGCGCATCTGAGGTTGCCCCTCCGGTCGTATCGCTTGGTATGACCAACGTAAGTTATGCGGTCGCACCGAGCAATGCTTCTCAAGAATATTTCTCAAATATTTCTTCAGCACCGGGGGCTGAGCGGCAGGCTAAAACAAACCGCTCAAGGGGCGGTGTTATCCGTAAGCGACATCAGGGTGTCCGAAGCGAAGCGAGGACGGGTGCCCCTGTAGGAGCGTGGATAACACCGCTCCTTCTGCGTACCCTCTTCACTCCCGCACCGAAAAAAGGTCAAACATTTAACTTACGAAGCCACACCCAATTCTGCTACCGTAGAAAAGTTGTGCTTCTAGCCTGCGCAAGCTCATTCCCAGGGGCGGTACCGCCGCATCCACGTTGTGTAGAGCCGCAGGCGCCGTTGCACGCGCATCACGCAGAAAGAAAAACTAAGGCTAATGTCTTCGAAGTCGATTAAGACCTCTTTCGGGCTATCGCCCCTTTTCATTGTTGTTCTGGCGCTGCTGACCGCTATCGCGCCGCTCGCCACGGACATGTACCTGGCGGCGCTGCCCGCAGTCGCTGAGAACCTGAACACCACCAGCACGAACGCATCCCTGACGTTGAGCGGGTTCATGGTGGGTATGGCGCTCGGCCAGCTGGTCGTGGGCCCCCTGTCGGATAAGACGGGCCGCCGCAAGCCGCTGCTGATCGGTGCGGTCATCTGCTTTATTGCGACGGTGGCGTGTGGTTTCGCGCCAAATATTGAGCTGCTGATTTTTGCGCGTTTCATGATGGGCTTCACCGGTTCGATTGGTGCGGTGCTGGCGCGTTCTATCGTGGCTGATACGACTGAGGGCCTGGCGACCGCTAAGCTCATGGGCGTCATGATGATGATTAACGGCTTCGCGCCGGTGCTTGCGCCGCTGTTTGGTGGCTGGGTGCTGTCGTGGGGTAGCTGGCGCGATATTTTCCATGTGCTGGGCGTGGTTACCGCGATTATGATGCTCGGCGTGATCTTCGTGATTAAGGAGACCCTGCCGGTGGAGGAACGCTACCAGGGCACCGCCCTGAGCGTGTACTCGGAGCTGCCGAAGGTCTTCAAGATTCGCCGCTATCTGGGTTTCATGCTGACGATGTGCTTCGCGTTTGGTGCGCTGTTCTCGTATATTTCCGGTTCGACGTTTGTGTTGCAGAAGATTCTGGGTCTATCCGAAACCCAGTTCACGATCGTGTTCGGTGTGAACTCGATTGGTATTGTGCTGTTCAGTGCGATTGCAACGAAGCTGGTGGGTCGTGTGGCGCAGCGCCGCATCGTGAATGTTGGCGTGGTGAGCCTGCTGGTGGTGTCTTCGCTGCTGGTGGTTAGCTTCCTTATCGGTATCTCGCTGGTGCCGACGCTGATTCTGCTGTTCCTGCTGACCAGCTCGTGCGGCCTGATTTTTGGTAATGCTTCGGCGTTGGCGCTGAATGAGGCACGCCACATGGCGGGTAGTGCTTCGGCGGTGATGGGTACGGTTCAGGCGATGCTGGGTGCGTTGGCGGCGCCGCTGGTGTCGTTTGCCGGTGAGCATGAGTACCTGCCGATGGGCTTCTCCATTCTGGGTTTCGCGGTCCTGACGGCGCTGGTGCTGTGGACTACCCCGCGTAAGGATTCGGACTACTCTGCTGACGGTCTGAGCCACGAGGCTCCGGCGGCTGGCCACTAGCCTCTTGCTGATTTTTGTATAGCTAAAGCCCCGGCTGGGCGACCCTCTAAGGGTTGCGCATCCGGGGCTTTGCTGCGCCCGTACATGGGCGCAGGGGCTGCCGCGTTTTCCGGAAGCACCCTCAGGGTGTCAGCCCGGGCGCTCTCCGCAGCGAAGCAAGGAGGGGCGGAGCGTCCGGGTGACGGGTGCCCCTGCGTAGGTGCGGAGGAAATATGCGGCAGTCCCTTTTTGTACGCGTTTAGCTCTGTTGCGCCAGGTAGTTCAACAGCGTGGCGGTCAGCTCCGGGTCATGCGCCAGCGCCGTGCCGTTCAGGTGAGTCACCGGCGCAATCAGGCGCACCGAAGACGCCAGCCACACGCCGTCCGACTCAAACAAATCCTGCGGGTAGAGCGGACCGAAGCCCAGCTCCCAACCGGCCTGGCGTGCCGCCTCGAACACCGCGCCCTGCGTGGTGCCGGGGAGGATGCCGTGGCTCGGCTCGGGCGTGTACAGCACCTTCTTGCCGTCCTCAATCTTGGCGACCAGCACCGAGGAGGTGGCACCCTCCAGCACGCGACGCTCGTCGGTGATGAAGATAGCGTCATCCGCGCCGCGTTCCTGCACGTATCGCAGGACCGCCATGTTCACCGCGTAGGAGAGGGTCTTCGCACCCGCCAGCAGCCACGGGTAGGCGCTGTTGTCCATCGGCTCGTGGCCGCGCGGCAGCAGCATCGCCTTCACGCCCTCGGTACGGCGCTTCACGATGGAGGCGGGCACCGGCGACGCCATAATCAGCGTGTACGGGCCCGGCTGCATGGAGGTTACCGCCTGGGTGGGGCCGCGCGAAATAATGATCTTCACGATGTGCTCTTCACCCAGCGCAGTCTCGGCACCGGCGGTCGCCTCACGCATGAGGCGCTCCACCGCCGAACGCAGAATCTCGGGTTCCGGGTCGGGCAGATCCAGCATACGCGCCGAGGATTCGAGGCGGGACAGGTGCATGCCGAGCTTACGCACGCGGCGGTTGACGGACAGCATGGTTTCGAAGACGCCGTCGCCGCGGGTAAAGCCCTGATCATCAACGCTGATGAGGGGCACGGATGGGTCAACGAAGATGCCCTGCGGGTTCTGCTCGTTCAGAAGAATTACGGTACTAGACATAGTCTTATTGTACGTTCGCTACTGGTTCCTGAAAGGGCTCAGAGGGTGCCGCGTTTTCCGGAGGTGCCTGTACCTTCCTGTTCGGCAGTAGCGGGTGGAGCCGCGTTTTCCGGAAGCGCCCTCAGGGTGCCCGAAGCGAAGCAAGGGCGGGTGTCGTCTCCCAAGCAGAGCTAAACACGTACAAAAAGGGACGGTATTATCCGTAGCGACATCAGGGTGTCCGAAGCGAAGCGAGGACGGGTGCCCCTGTAGGAGCGAGGATGATGCCGTCCCTTTTCGCATATCTGGAGAAGCGCTGTAGGAACGAGGACGAATACCGTCTCCCAAGCGGAACCAGAAACGAAACGGACTAGCCCCAGAGGAACTGGATCGTACCCGCCGCAATAGATGCACCGTACGCAACAGCGATAATGACGGCGGCGGCAATGCTCACGTGCACGTCACGCGGCGAATAGGACGGTACGCGAGCCCAGGTGCGTTCGCCTGCGCCGAAGCCGCGCGCCTCCATGGTGATGGCGAGGCGGGAGCCGCGGCGGATAGCCTGCACGAGCAGGGCGAAGCTTTGCCCGCCGAAGGTTTGGGCGCGTCCGGCGAGGGATTGGCCTGCACCGAGTCCGCGGGCGCGTCGTGCCTGGCCGAGGGCGTTCCATTCGGCGAAGAGGATGCCGACGAGGCGCAGGGCGGCAACGGTGGCGAGCACGAACCGGGAGGGCAGTTTGAAGGTTTGTGCGAGGGAATCGCCGAGGTCGGTGGGGTCGGTGGTGAGTACGAATGCGAGGGTGGGCAGGACCATGGCGAGGGAGCGGATCATCATGGCTGCGCCGACGGCGGCGGAGTCGGTGGTGATGGTGTTGAAGCCGAGGTCGAGGATGGTGGTGCCGCTTTTGGCGCTGAGCATGGCGACGGACCAGCCGGTGGTGATGACGGCGATGAGGATGGGCCAGAAGCGGGCGAGGACGTTGACGGGTCGGAATCCGACGAGGATGAATCCGAGCAGTTCGAGGGCGAAGAGGATTCCGGAGGTGAGGGGGTCGCGCACGATGAGTGCGGCGATGATGAGGGTGAAGGAGACGATGAGTTTTACGCCGGCGTTGAGGTTGCTGAAGTAGCTGGTTCGGTCGATGGTGCCGAAGAAGTCGGTGTTCATGCGTTCTCCTTTCCGGGGGTGGTGAGGGCGGGTAGGGTGATGTGGTTGCCGCCGAGTGCGGCGGTGTAGTCTTCGTCGTGGGTGATGGAGATGATGGCGGTGCCGCCTGCGAGTAGTTCGCGGATGAGGTCGACGAGTTCTGCCCAGGTTCGTGCGTCTTGGCCGAAGGTGGGTTCGTCGAGGATGAGGATTTTGGGTGCGGTGGCGAGTGCGGAGGCTACGGAGAGCCTGCGTTTTTCGCCGCCGGAGAGGGTGAAGGGGTTGGCGTCGAGTAGGTGGGTGAGGCGTAGGCGGGTTGCGAGTTCGTTGGTGCGGGCGGTGAGGTCGTCTTCGGTGAGGGGTTCGCGGGTGAGTGCGGCGAGTCGGCGGGGGCCGAGTTCGAGTTCTTCGCGTACGGTTCCGCGGATGAATTGGTATTCGGGTTCTTGGAAGACGTAGCCGATGCGGCTGAGCATTTGGGCGGGGGTCCAGGTGGGTACGTCCCAGTGGGCGCGCTCGCCGCCGTGGTTGCCGCCGTGGTTACCGTCGTAATTACGGAGCGTGTCGGTGGCGGTGAGGGTGCCGTTGGGCGCGGTGAGGAGCCCTGCGAGGGTGAGGGCTAGGGTTGATTTGCCGGCGCCGTTGGGACCGAGCACGCTGAGGTGTTCGCCGGCGTGCAGGGTGAGGTTGATGCCGCCGCGCAGCACGGGCAGGTCAACCGGTGCGGGTGCGGGCGTGTCGCCGAGGCGTTTGATGGTGCGTCGGCGTGCGCGTCGCTGCTTGGGGGTGGGTTGTGCGCGGGTGATGCTGAGGTTTTCGGCGCGAAGTAGCGCCTCGCCGTGCTCGCCGCCCTGGTTATCGCTGTCGCTCTGCGGCGCACGCGGCACGTAGTTGGGTACCCACACGCCCGCGTCGATGAGTTCTTGGCGGGCTTCGGTGAGTACGGTGTCGGGTGCGCCGTCGTGGGTGATGGTGCCGCCTTCGCCGAGCACGATAATGCGGTCCATGTGCGGCGCCCAGATGCTCACGCGGTGCTCCACGACGAGCAGGGTCGCGCCGGTGGCTTGCGCGGCGGCAAGGATGCTGTCGCGTACTTCCTGCACGCCGGAGGGGTCGAGGTTGGCGGTGGGTTCGTCGAGAATCATGGCGCCGGGGTGCATCGAGAGGATGCCCGCCAGGCCGAGGCGCTGCTTCTGTCCGCCGGACAGTGCGCTGCTGGGGTGGTCGAGGGGCAGGTGGTTGAGCCCTACTGCGGTGAGGGCTTCGGTGACGCGGTCCCAGATTTCTTCGCGGGGTACGCGCAGGTTTTCGGGGCCGAAGGCGACGTCGTTGCCGACGGTTGCCATGACGATGGAGGATTCGGGGTCCTGCTGCATCATGCCTGCGGTGCCGCGCGCTTCGGCGGGTGCTTGCCCGTTGATGGTGATGGTGCCGCCGGCGGATTCGCCGTCGTCATCGTGGAGCACACCGGCGATGGCGTGCAGGAGCGTCGATTTGCCGGCGCCGGAGGTGCCCAGTAGCAGGACTTTTTCACCGGGGTTGATGGTGAGGTTGAGTCCGCTGATGACGGGTTCTGGGCGTCCGGGGTGGTGCCAGCTGAAGTTGTTGAGCTCGATGCGCGCCCCGCGCGGTGTTGCTTCCATGATGGTTCCTTAGCCTTTTGTGTGGCTGCTGTAGTGTGCCGAGTGATGACTCGTGGTGAGTGACTCGTGGTGAGTGACTCGTGGTGAGTGACTAGCCGGTGGATAGTTGCTGGTGGTTAGCGGCGGGTCTTGCCGGATGCCAGCGAGGAGAGCACACCGGTCTTGGCGAGGTTCTGCACGAGAATCCATGCGAGGAAGCCTGCGATCACTGCGCCGGAGATGACTGCGCACGCTACGTAGATGATTGCCTTGACCGGTTCCATGTCGGGGTAGTAGATGAAGATTTCGTTAACACCCATGAACAGGCCGCTGAGCGCACCGGCGAAGACCGCTACGAATGCGTCCCAGCGACGGTAGCGGAAGATCGCGAAGGCGATTTCAGCGCCGAGGCCCTGGAAGAGGCCCGCAATCAGGATTTCGCCGCTCCATGCGCCGCCGGTGAAGAGTACGGAAATGAATGCTGCGACGATTTCGCCGAAGAGTGCGGCACCGGGCTTGCGGATGAGCAGGCCGCCGAGGGTGCCGCCGAGCAGCCATGCGCCGGCGACGATGGGACGGAATTCGGGTGCTGCTACGAGTGCGGTTTTGGCGGCGGGGCCGACTGCGATGTCCCAGATCCAGAAGATGACGGCGCAGGCTACTGCGATAACTGCAGCGATGACGATTTCGTTGACTCGCCAGCGCAGGTTCGGCTTCTTCGCTTCTGCCTGGGTGGATGCATGGGAGGCGGGGGTTGCGTTCTGTGACATTGATGGTCCTTCCGTCGTTGGAAGGGGAATGTCCTCGCCCTCTGATTGGACGAGGGCATTGAGAAGAAATTCGACTCCCTACGCCGGTACTAACCGGATCAGGTTCGAGGGTCTGCTTAGCACTCTCAGCGCCTCGGTGGCGCTCCCCTGTCGTTTGGGGTTCCTTGTCCGTACCGTTTTGGTGCGGGTGGGAACCCAGGTTCGATTGTAGGCGTGTCTGGCTGTTCGCGCCAATTTACCGCTTTTTGTTTCGTTCTTCTGCCCGCATTACAGAATTGCACGGTGTACAATTTTGGGACGGAGCGGCTCCAAGGCGGCACGAACGCCTTAAACCCTATACGCTAGGGAGTGGCGCTCTTTTCTCACCCCAACCCCGAAGGGGTTCACGGGCAGGACGCCGCATCGTATACAGCTAAGGAGATACACATGAACCCCGTCGCTAAGCTTGCTATTGCGGGTATCAACATGGGCGCTGCTGCCCTGGTTGGTAAGGGCCTGGGCGCAGCCTGGACCAAGGCTACCGGTAACCAGCCTCCCGCCATTTCCCACGAGTCTGAAGACACCCTGCGTCAGGTCATCCTCTGGACCGTTCTGACCTCCGTCGTGGGTGCTGTGGTGAGCTTCGGTATTGCTCGCCTGCAGCGTCGTTTCTTCAACTAAGACTTTGCGCTTTCCGCGCGAAAGTTCATGAACTAGGCGGTACGTATCTTCGCTCGGTACGTACCGCCTGGTGTTCCATCTTCAGCACGCCCGCTCTACTTCAGCCGGTTTCATGCCGCCGCTACGCTGAAGCGCCACCTCGGCATCCGAAAGCACAACTATGACTATTTCTTCTCCCCGCCGTAAGACGAAGGCTCCGCGTAGGGTCGTTGACCACGCGAACAGCCGCCGTTCGGTCGCGTCCTGGGTCATGTGGGATGTTGGTTCGTCGAGCTTCGACTCGATTATGACGACCTTCATCTTCACCGTCTATTTGACCAGCAGCTATTTCGGTACGCCCGAAGAGACCTCTTCTGCGCTATCTTTGGGTCTGACCATTGCCGGTTTCCTCATTGCGATTCTGGCGCCGGTTACCGGTCAGCGTAACGACAAGTCCGGCCGCGGTATTTTCTGGCTCGGTGTGAACACCATGCTGCTGGTCGGTTCGATGGCGGCGTGCTTCTTCGTGGGCCCCACCCCGCAGTACCTGTGGCTGGGTGTCACCCTGATTTCTGCGGCGAGCGTGTTCAGCGAGTTCGCGTACGTGAACTATAACGCCGTGCTACCGCGTATCTCTCACCCGGAGAATATCGGCAAGATTTCGGGCGCCGGATGGGCTGCCGGCTACATTGGCGGCATCCTGGCGCTGGCTGTGGTGCTGTGGGGTTTTGTGCTTACCCCCGAGGTGCTCGGCCTGACCACCGATAACGCCCTGAATATCCGTGCGGTCGCGCTGTTCGCTGCCGCCTGGTGCCTCTTCTTCTGCGTGCCGCTGCTGGTGCGTATGCGCACCCGCGAGCGCTTCCTGCCGGAGGTGCTGCCCACCCGCGAGCTGCGTTTCCTGGAGCTCGGTATGGAGCGTCTCTCCCCGGCTCGTCAGGGCGGTCTGCTCGCCTCCTACAAGGCGCTGTGGCGCACCATTAAGCGGCTGAAGATGACGTCCCCGCAGACGCTGTGGTTCCTGATTGCTTCGGCGGTGTTCCGTGATGGCCTGTCCGGTATTTTTACGTTCGGCGGTATTCTCGCGGCGGGCACGTTCGGTTTCAGCACTTCCGAGGTGATCCTGTTCGGTATTGCCGGTAGCGCTGTCGCGGCGGCTGGCGCAATCCTGGGCGGCTACCTGGATGACTACCTGGGCCCGAAGGCGATCATTGTTATCTCGCTGGTCGGCATTATCTTGGCGGCTACCCCGTTGCTGTTCTTCCCCGAACCGGGCGTGTTCTGGGTATGCGCCCTGCTGCTGTGCCTGTTCGTGGGCCCGGCACAGTCTGCGTCCCGCACCTTCTTGGCTCGCCTGGCTGATCCCGGTACTGAGGGTGAGCTGTTCGGCCTGTACTCGACCACCGGTCGTGCCACCAGCTTCCTGGCGCCGATGCTGTTCGGTCTGTGTGTGAGCATCATGGGCGCGCAGATTTGGGGTGTGCTCGGTATTCTGATCGTTGTGGTGGCGGGTCTGCTCCTGCTGCTGCCGGTGAAGGCACCCGGTCCGCTGCGTATGCGTGCGGCTCGCCGCGAGCAGAAGCGTGAACAGAAGCGCCGCAACAAGGCAGCCCAGTAAGGCTACTCGGTAAGGCGTCGCGGGGCTAAGCATCCTGCAAACCCCGCAAATACAAGCCTGCAAACGCAACCTCGTAAACGCAACTTTGCAAACACACAGGGAGGGGCGGGTAGAAGATTATCTTCTACCCGCCCCTCCCTTGTGCTTAAGCAGTGCCTACCAAGCGGAGCTCAGAAAGCCGTGCCAGAGAGCCGTGTCAGTAAGCCGCGGTGGCTAGTCCTCCACCACGTCATCCTCATCATCAGAAACAGCATCCTCAGAGGAATCCAGCGCAATCTGCTGCTCCTCCTCATCCAGAACCTCATCGCTCGTCAGCTGAGCCCAGGTCGCGTCATCAATCAGCGGATCATCAATCACACGAACCCACAGCATCGAACCAGCCGCCAAAGCGCTCAAATTCTCGTCATACGCCTCCGCAGGCAGACCCTCAAAAATCTCAGCCAAACGCGCAAACAGGTCATCATACGAAATGTCGCCCTCAGCCTGCAGCCAGCACTCAGCCGCAAAATCAGACAGCTCATTCAGCTCAGTGTCACACAGCAGCAAGAACGGGCCGTCCTCACCCACACGCACACCCGAAGTACCCGGCATACGAGACACCGCAATCGTACCGTTCAAGAACACACCCGGCAGGTGATCCTCAACCGTGTACTTCTCCAGCTTCTCAACCTCATCAGCATTCGGCAGCTCACCACCATTCAGCAGATCCTGAACCAGCGGCAAAGTATCCTCAACCTCCGAGTACACCAGGCGCCACACGCCACCGCAACGCTCCACCAGCTTAGCCAGCGACACAACGCCCTCAGGGTGACGCGCCAGACCCGAACTCTGCTCACTCAAGAACACCAGAGCCTCATGCAGCGGAACACGCTCAAAATACGGCTCCGAAGCCGACTCATCACGAGAAATGAACACAATACGCGACAGCTCATAGCTGAGATCATCACGATCAACCACGTTCAGACCCAAATCCACCGGGTTCTGCTGATCCTTCGGCGCATTCGGGTCAACAATCACAGACAACGGCTTCGGATACGGCGACACAACACCTTCATCCGAAATAATCGCAGTCTCATCAGTCAGGTACGCAAACTTGGAACCCAAGAAACGCGACGCAGTCGTCTTACCGCTACCAGAAACACCCACCAGCGCCACAGCGCGCTTCGACTCAGGGTCACCAATAACAGCCGCATGCAGCATCACACCGCGACCAACCAGCTGCTCAATCATCGCCAACGTAATACGGCTCGTCAGATCCTGCATACCCGAATCATCATCAGCCACACGCAGCGTCGAAACCTTATCAAACGAACCCATCAACGGATTCGCCAAATCCATCACTGACTCATCAGTCGGCGCATGAACCAGCATCACCTGATCAAAACGAGACAACGAAGCATACGCCTCATCAGGAGTATCAAAAAACTCCGGAGCAAGAGGTTCCCACGCCTTCTTAAAACGCTCCACAAAAGAGTCCGACATATCAATCAGATACAAAGAAACTTCCGCGCCAGCAACACGCAGAACAACAGGCTTCAGATTCATCAAAAAATCCTTAGAGAGTGAGAGATAAAAACCCGCACGCGAGTGAACGCACGAGCACAACAGGCGAAAAAACCGCCCAACGCGGGCGCACAAACACACAGCCTGCACGCCCGCACCCCAAAGCGGGAAAGACTAAGACTCCACAGAACCATCCGCAGGAATCATCGTCTGATGAAAATTCAAATAACTACGCGAAGCAGTCGGGCCACGCTGACCCTGGTAACGGTTACCATACGCACCAGAACCATACGGATGCTCAGTCGGGCTACTCAAACGGAAGAAACACAACTGACCAACCTTAGAACCCGGCCACAACATAATCGGCAAAGTCGCCATATTCGACAACTCAAGCGTCACATGCCCCGAAAAACCAGGATCAATAAAACCAGCCGTAGAGTGAGTCAGAAGACCCAGACGACCCAACGACGACTTACCCTCCAGGCGGGCAGCCACATCATCAGGCAACGTCACCTTCTCATACGTAGAACCCAACACAAACTCACCCGGATGCAGAATAAACGGCTCATCAGGAGCCACCTCAACCAGGCGCGTCAAATCCTCCTGCGGCTGAGCAGGATCAATATGCGGGTACTTATGGTTATCGAACAGACGGAAGAAACGATCAATCCTCACGTCCACACTTGCAGGCTGAATCATCGACTCATCGAACGGATCAAGAACGATGCGCCCATCAGCAATCTCTTGACGAATATCGCGATCTGAAATAAGCACGCTTAAAGGATACCTGGCAAACACCACCCACGTGCAGGCATCCACCAGCCCCAGTACACAGGCCTACATCACATTTCAACCCCGCCACCCCGCACACAAACAGCCGCAACATATTTCACGCCCGACACATTTCACCCCGGCAAGCAGGCGCGATACACTGAAAAAGATGCGGCTGTAGCTCAATGGTAGAGCGCACGCTTCCCAAGCCTGATACGCGGGTTCGATTCCCGTCAGCCGCTCCACAAGCCCCGGACCTTATGGTTTGGGGCTTTATTTTTTAGGTTGGATGCGGTGGTTGGGCTCGGTTGGACGGGTCGAGGCGGTATGTTTCTTGCTCCTGCAGTAGGAGCGAAGGAAGTGTATAGCGTGCGCATGGGGCTACAGCAGACCCTTTCTCGATGAGCCCTCGGGAAAGTGCCCCGACGTTCCTACGGAACCACCACCATACCCGGCTGCCAACCCTCGTTTCCCGGCGAGCTGTCTGCGGCACCCAACCCGAAGGACACAAAACGATTACACCACTCCACAGGACTTGAGCAACCGCTACCGTACCGTTCCTGAACGGCTACCTTGCCAACATCAGCCACACCTATCCCAGGTCACAGAACGTGAAGCACCATAGCAGTTTGCCTTCGAGCGCACTCAAAGGTTTAGTGTAATTGATATGTTGGAAGAACGGTTAGAGCAAGCCCTTAGGCTCGCGATCGATCCACCCGGAGGGCTAAATACTGCGGCGTTGCGCGACCTGATCAGAGATGACGAGAACACTCAGTGGGATATCGCTACCACTGCCGAGTATTTGGGTATCAGCGCACATACGCTGCGCTATTACGAACGTGCAGGGCTGGTGAAAGTAGGACGCGATGCATCCGGCTATCGGCTTTACGATGCTGCGGCTGTACGGCGTTTGGTTTTTATTACCCGAATGCGGGTCTCTGGAATGTCGATTGCCCAACTCCAGCATTACATCTCCTTGGTTGAACAAGGTGCAGAAACAGTACAGGAGCGTCTTGATTTGATGCTGGAGCATCGCGACATCCTTCGACAACGAATAGAGGATCTTCAGTTATCGCTGGCAGCTACCGAATTCAAGATAGCAATGTATCAGAAAGGTTCCCATCCATAATGAGTGATCAGTACGATATTGATTCCGTCGATAACCAGCGACGTCGTGATCTTGGATTGCAGGTTCTCTCCCGTATCGACGGAGACGCTGGTCAGAGTGTTATCGAATCACTTTCCACGTCAAACCCTGCTTTAGGACACCACATCGCCGCATTTGCTTTCGGTGATATTTACGATAGGCCCGGTCTGGATGCACGCAGTCGCCAGCTAGTAACCATTGGCGTATTGACTGCATTAGGCGGATGCGAACCTCAACTTAAAGTTCATGTTGGAGCGGCACTCAATGTCGGGATTTCCGAAGAGGAAATTCAGGAAGCTATCCTGCACGCCTCAGTGTACTGCGGCTTTCCACGAGCACTGAACGCTACTTTCGCAGCACAGGAAGCAATAGACTCACGGCGGAACTACGACAGGTAAGTTGATAACGCCACTCCGGACACTTCCTGGCAGGGCCGGAAACCTTTGTATCCAGAGTGACGTTCTATTGGAGCGGCTGACGGGAATCGCTTCCAGGCGGAAATACATTCCCTCGCGCGCTCGGGATTTCCGCCTTCCAGCCCGTCAGCCGCTCTCCTCAAGCCTTCTGCCCCACGGTAGGAGGCTTTTTATTTTGGGTTGAATGTGGTGGTTAGGCTCAGTTGGACGGGTCGAGGCGGTATGTTCCTTGGTCCTGTAGGAGCGAAGGAAGTGTATAGCGAGCCAAGCGCACACACCTCAAAACGCTTGAAGGATGTTCAACTCACCACACAGTTGTGCTAACCTAACCACAGAAATTCAATGAGAGAATTTCTAAAAAACATCTACTCGACGAGGAATCGTAGACCCGCATGACCCGCGAAACGCACCCCTACACCACCCCCGCACGCCCCCTCGACCTGAACCTCTACCTCGTCACAGGCGACAACCCCCTCGAAACCGTCCGGGCAGCCAAACACGCCACCTGCATCCAAGTCAGGTCCAAACCCATCAGCGCGCGCGAGCTCTACCAGCTCACCGAAGCTATCGCCGGCATCATCCAGCCGCACCAGACCCTCCTCATCGACGACCGTGTAGACGTCGCCCTCGCGCTGCGTGCCCGCGGCGTGCGCGTTGACGGTGTGCACATCGGTCAAGACGACCTGCCCGTAGCCGACGCCCGCGCCCTCCTCGGCGCCGACGCAATTATCGGCCTGACCACCGGCACCCGGCAGCTCGTCGAAGAATCCAACAAAATCGCGCACCTGATCGACTACATTGGCACCGGGCCGTTCCGCCCCAGCCCCACCAAGCAGTCCAACCGCCCGCCCCTCGGCATTGAGGGGCTCCGCGAACTTGCCGAGCTGTCCACCGTACCGACCGTAGCTATCGGCGACATCACCCCCAAAGACTGCCCCGCCATCCGCACCACCGGGGTCGCCGGAATCGCCATGGTCCGCGCCTTCGTCGACAACCCCGCGCTGCAGGCATAGCCATGACCATCACCATCATTGGCGGCGGAATCATTGGCCTCACCACCGCGTTTGAGCTCACCGAACGCGGCGAAAACGTGCACCTCATCGACGCCGAAACCAGCGACTACGGCACCGCCGACGACGGCACGGCGCTCTACCCCGCTGCCAGCCACTACGCCGGCGGCATGCTCGCGCCCATCGCAGAAGTGCAATTCCAGCAGGACGCGCTCTTCCCGCTCATGACCGCCAGCGCCGACGCCTACCCCTCCCTCATGGGCAGGCTCAGCCGCGCCACCGACCTGCCCACCGGCTACGACACCACCGGCACGCTCATCGTCGCAGCCGACCGTGCCGACGCCGAGCACCTGCAACGCACCCGCGCCTACTACCGGGACATGAACCGCCCCGCAGACCCCGTCACCCCCACGCAGGCACGCGCCCTCGAACCGCTCCTGGCTCCGCGTATTGCCGGCGCCGTGAGCATCCCCAGCGACCATCAGCTGCACCCGCGGCTCATGAGGCGCGCCCTCAAAGACGCCCTCACCCGCCGCGGCGTCACCTTCAGCACCGAACGGGTCACCGACCCGGACGCAGGCGACATTATCTGCACTGGACTAGGGGCAACACTGCACGGGGATTACCCGCTACGCCCCGTCTACGGGGACATTCTGCGTCTGCGCGCCCCGCGGCCCATCCTCAAGCATGTGGTGCGCGGCTACGTGAATTCCCGCCCCGTCTACCTCATTCCCCGCCCTGACGGGGAGCTGTGCATCGGCGCGACCAGCCGCGAAGACCACCGCACACTGCCCGCCATTGACGGCGTACACCAGCTGCTACGTGACGCGATTCGGCTCGTGCCCGCCGTTGAAGAGTGCGAGCTTCTGGAGGCGAACGTCGGCGCCCGCCCCGGAACCCCGGACGACCTGCCTATCTTCGGGCACCGTACTCGCGCTGACGGCACCCGCCAGCTCGTGTCCACGGGCTATTTCCGTCACGGTATTCTGCTTGCCGCGCTCGCCGGCAAGGTTGGTGCGGAGGTCGCCTGCGGGGCTGAGATTCCGCCCATCATGCAGGTGTGCGACCCAGCACGATTCACCCACTAAACACAGTCCCCGCCGGGTACACCCGGCGCCCTCACGAAAGGATTTCGCATGATTATCACCTACAACGGCGAGCCGCTAACCACGAACGCCCGCACCGTATTTGACCTTGTCCTGGACCAGTTCGGTACCGAAAATGGCGTGGCTGTGGCGCTCAACCGCAGTATCGTACCGCGTTCCACGTGGCTGGATGTGCCGCTGAACGAGGGCGATAGGGTGGATGCCCTCACCGCCGTTCAGGGCGGCTAATCCTCCAACCTGAACCGGCGAGATACCCACCGGCAAAAAAGAACAGATATTCTCGGTTTTTGTTCCCTAAACCGGGCGCACCGTAGCGCCCCGCACCAACCAGCAAACCCCGTTATCTAGACGTTCCCACAGAGGAGAACACCATGAGCCTCACACCGCTCACCATCGGCGACCGCACCTTCACATCCCGCCTCATCATGGGTTCCGGAGGCGCAACCAGCATGGACCTGCTCGAGCAGGCGCTCATCGCCTCCGGCACCGAAATGACGACCGTCGCTATGCGCCGTCACGCCGCAGGCACCCCCATTTTTCCGCTTCTGCAGAAGCTCAATATTGCGCCGCTGCCCAATACCGCAGGGTGCCGCACCGCAGCTGATGCGGTGATGACCGCGATGCTCGCCCGCGAGGCGCTGGGCACTTCCTGGGTGAAGGTCGAGATTATCCACGACGAAGACACCCTGTTGCCGGACACCGTGGAGCTGTTGAATGCTTGCGAGCAGCTGGTCGCTGAGGATTTCACGGTGCTCGCGTACACTTCTGACGACCCAGTGGCTGCCGCTCGCCTGGAGGATGCGGGCGTTGCGGCGGTGATGCCGTTGGGAGCGCCGATTGGTACCGGTCTGGGCATTTTGAATCCGCACAATATTGAGCTGATTGCTTCTCGCGCGCAGGTTCCGGTGGTTCTGGATGCCGGCGTGGGTACCGCCTCCGACGCGGCGCTGGCGATGGAGCTGGGTTGTGATGCGGTGTTGTTGGCGTCGGCGGTGAATCGTGCTGAGGATCCGGTGGCGATGGCTCAGGCGATGAAGTTTGCGGTGCAGGCGGGCGCGTTGGCGCGTGAGGCTGGCCGTATTCCGGTGCGTGAGCACGCGAAGGCGTCGTCGCCGTCGGAGGGTTTTGTCTCGTGGATGTAAACCTCACCCCTACCCCGGTGAATCCGGAGCATGCGCGTCTGGATCGCGAGCGCACGGACCGCCAGCGTCGCCTGCCGGGCTTTAATCAGGATGCGGTGGCGGCTGCCCGTGTGTTGGTGATTGGTGCTGGTGGTTTGGGTTGTCCGGTGGTGCAGGCTTTGGCGGCGGCTGGTGTGGGGTATCTGCATATTGTGGATTCTGATTCGGTGGAGCTGTCGAATATTCAGCGTCAGCCGCTTTTTGGTGTGTCTGATGTGGGTGAGCCGAAGGCGGAGGTTGCGGCGCGCCGTGCCTTGGAGCTGTGCCCGTCGTTGACGGTTGAGACAACGATTCGGCATGTGGATGCGTCCTGGATTTTGGATCTTTTCGCCGCGTCGGCACCGGATTGTGTGGTGGATTGTACGGATACGTTTGCGTCGAAGTATCTGATTGCGGATGCTGCGCAGGTTGCGGGTTTGTCGTTGGTGTGGGGCACGGTTTTGCGTTTTGGCGGGTCAGTGAGTCTTTTTGAGCCGGATGGCGCGCATTTGCGTGATATTTTTCCGACGATTCCACAGACGGTTGAGTCGTGTGCGCTTGCCGGGGTGTTGGGTGCGACGACGGCTGTGGTTGGTTCGCTGATGGCGACGGAGGTGCTCAAGTTTGTGAGTGGTCTGCCGACGGCGGCGGGCACTCTGCTGACGTATGATGCCTTGTCGGGTACGTGTACGTCGTTTGGGGCGGTGCCGGATCCGGCGCGTGTGGTGCCGGTGGATTTGTCGGCGTATGAGGTCCCGCAGATTCTGCTGGATGTGCGTGAGGCGCCCGAGCGTGAGGAGTCGGTGAAGCATGAGGGCTCGTTGCATGTGCCGTTGTCGCAGCTGAGCGACGCTGAGGGGTCATTGTTGCCGGCAACCGACGTGCCCGCGGAGCTGCTGAGCCTGTTTGAGTCGGTGCGTGATCAGCGTGTGGGTGTTTTCTGTGCCTCGGGTGCGCGAGCGCAGCGCTTTGTGCAGGCGTATGCGGAGCTGGCGGGCGAGTACGGGGTGCGCCTCACGGCACTGTAGAGACGGTTTCCCCATGTGCAGGGCGTAAAATCGTGTATAACACGGCGGCACGTCGCGCGGTTTGTTCTGCCTAAAAACTGCCGCTGCCGCCTCCTGTTTTCGCACACTCACTCTAGGAGTTTTATGCTCACCGTCTCTACTGTGCCGCTTGTTTTGTGTACGGCACTTGTTGCGTTGACTTTGTTGATTAGCGGTATTGCTAAGGCGAAGGACCCGCAGAGTACCGTGACCGGTATTCAGAATCTTGGTTTGGAGAAGATCGCGCCGACCCGTGCGGTGTCACTGATTTTGCCGTGGTTCGAGATCGCCCTAGCCGCCGTCCTGTTGTTGTCGCCGGTGCGTTTGCCTGCGGTGATTGCGTCGGGTTTGGCGCTGATTCTGATGCTGTTCTATACGGTGGTGATTGCGCGCGCGCTGGCGACGGGTCGTACTGCGGGTTGTAATTGTTTCGGTTCTGAGTCGAATGCGCCGGTGAGCCGTTACACGCTGGTCCGTAATGTTGCGTTGTTGTTGGCAGCGGCTGGCGCGCATGCGAGTGCATTGAAGGGCGGCACGGGTGTTGTGTCGACTCTGCTGGGTCTGGGTAATAGCGGCTGGACTTGGGTTTTTGGTGCGGCGCTGATTGCGCTGACGTTGGAAGCTGTTCGCCGCGGTGATGCTCTTGCGCAGCCGGAGCCACAGGCTGAGGTGATTTTGCCGGAGCCGGTGTATGACGAGAACGGTGAAGAGCAGTATGTTCGCATGCCGATTCCGCATGCGGCGCTGTATCTGGAGAATGGTCGCCACACGAATTTGCGCGCATTGGCTAAGAATCAGGCGCGTGTGCTGGTGTTTGTGTCGGCGACCTGCGCTGGTTGTGTGAAGTTTTTGAAGACGATGTCTTCGTGGCAGGAGCGTCTGCCGCAGGTGGCGTTGCATCCGGTGTATTCGAGCCTGGAGTCGTTGCAGACCTCGCGTAATGCGGGTACGTTGCCGGAGGGTTTGACTCCTCTGATTGACCGTGATGCTGGTGCGCGCGCGAATTTTGGTAATGGTGTACCGCTGGCTGTGGTTTTGGGTGCTGATGGTCTGATTGCTGGCGGCCCGGTGGCTGGTAAAGAAGAGGTTGAGGCGTTGCTTGCCGATATTGAGGCGCAGTTCGCTGAGGTTGCTCGTCTGGCTGAGGAGGAGCGTCAGGAGCAGATGCGTAAGGCGTTTGCAGCGGGTCCGTCGAATGTTGAGGGCGACCACCTCTAAACACGCTCCTATCGTCCAGCCCCTGTAGCGCCTCTGTAGCGCTTCCGATAGCCCCGTCCGGCTCTTGCTGCCCTTACCGGCAGGTGCCGGGTGGGGCTATGCTAGAACGTAGCGCACACACCGCTTATATGCCGCGGTCACCTTGCCTGGTGGCGGTTGGCGCATCCTCAACCCTGTCTAAGGAGTTTTTATGGCAATGATGAGTTTCAACGCTCCGGGCGAGCGTGAGAAGTCCTTGTGGCTGGTCCGTAAGGAGAGCAACCCGAATCATTCGCAGTGGTACATTGACCGTTTTAAGGCGATGGAGGCTGAGGGTAATGATATGGCGGGTGAGTCTCGTCTGGTGAATGCGTTGGCTTCTCGTGGCGCGAAGATTCTTGATGCGGGTTCGGGTCCTGGTCGTGTGGGTAAGCAGTTGCACGCGTTGGGTCACCGTGTGACGGGTGTGGATATTGATCCTGAGCTGATTGAGGAGGCGCGCCGCGTCTGCCCGGATGCTACGTGGATTACTGCCGATTTGGTGGATTTGCCGGAGGTGCTGGGCATTGAGGGTGAGGCTACGGCAGAGAATGGTTTTGAGTTGCTGGTGTGTGCGGGTAATGTGATGGGTTTCTTGGCTCGTTCGACTCGTAAGCCGGTGGTTGAGAATTTCCGTCGCGTGTTGGCGCCGGGTGGCCGCGCTGTCGTGGGTTATGGTTCGGGTCCGGGCCGCGACTATGCGTTTGAGCAGTTTTTGGCGGATGCCCGCGAGGCTGGCCTGAACGTGGATAACACGTATTCGTCGTGGCAGATGCACCCGTTTGTGGAGGGTTCTTCGGAGTTTTTGGTGGCGGTGCTGTCGCGCCCGGCGAGCTAGGCTCGCATCGAAAGCTGGGGTGCAGTGCGTCTTGAGCTAGGCATACAAATGGCCCGGCGCCTACCCCGTGTGGGGTGGGTGCCGGGCCTTTGCGCGTCCTGAAGCTGCGCATCCGAAAAGAAGCACCGTTGAAGAACGGGTGTTCTAGTGGATGAGGTAGATGGTGCGGGCGAGTTCTTCGGGCATGAAGGATGCGGCGAAGAGGATTGCCACGATGATGACGGCGAGTGCGGTCATGAGGCTGGAACGCCAGCCGGGGTGCAGCTCGTTGAAGGTGATGAGTCCCTTATGTTCTTTGTCCATGTTGACCACGTTGATCTGTTTGTAGATGGTGGTTTGGGCGGAGAGTTTGGAGGAGACTTCTCGCATGGTTTTGCCGTCCCAGACGCGGCCGTCGATGCGCATGAGCTGTTTGCCGTCTTTGTCGACGGCCCACATGGCGGGGAAGCTGCGGTAGCGTAGGCGGCCGGCGACGGTTTTGAGTTTCTGGCCGTAGGCTTTTTTGGGGTAGAGCTTTTCGACGTAGATGGTGTGGTCGATGTTTTCGAGGGGTACGGCGAACCAGCCGAAGGTGCGTGCGCGGAGCACGTGGGTTTTGGTGATGACGATGATGGTGGGTTTGAGGACTGAGTAGAGGTTTACGCCTGCGATGGTGCCGATGAGCAGTACGAGGATGGTGTACGGCAGGGCGGGTCGCTTGTAGAGGATGAAGGCGAGCGCGGCGAGGAGCACGATGGTGCCGGGGAGTGCCGCTTCGATGCGCCTGCCGTAGGAGCGCATGCGGGGGTGGAATAGTTCGTTGACTTCGCCGTATTTGGCGGGGACTTCGTGAGCGCGTTCTGCCATATACACAACTTTAGTGTGTGCGGTGCGTGAAACCTAGCGGACTACCTGCGTTACTCTGGTTCTATGCGTAATTTTTCTCCCGTGGAGCGGGTTCTGGCAATGTGGATGGTCGGTGTTGTGGTGGCGGTTTCTGTGGCTGCTGCGGCGCTGGTTATGACGAATAAGCTGGTGTATGGTCCGACGGGTCAGGTGCGGGAGTATTTTCATGCGTTGCGTACGGGTAATGGTTCGTATGCGCGTGGTTTGTTGGGTGCGCAGATTCCTGAGGGTGACGCCTCTTTATTGGATGGGGATGCTTTGAGGCGTTCGGTGTCTTCGTTGGGTGAGGTGTCGTATGAGGTGGTGGAGACCAGCGAGGATGGGGAGCATGCGACGGTGCGTGCTTCTTATACGTTGGAGGGTTCGCAGCAGCATACGGATTTTCGTTTGCACCGTTCGGGCACGCATTGGGGCTTTTTTGATAAGTGGGCTATTGATGAGGCGTCTTTGCCGTCGGTGAAGGTGAATATTCAGGGTGTGGAGGCTGCGACGATTAATAACCGTAAGGTTGCGGTGGATGATGGTGCGGCGTCGTTCCCGGTGTTTTATCCGGGTGTGTATGCGGTGTCGTATGATTCGACGGTTTATACGGCGCAGAAGGTGAATGAGGTGGTGACTGCGCAGGATGCAAATCATGCGGTGCGTATGGAGTTGAAGCCGAGTGATAATGCGTTGTCGTCGGTGAAGGAGCAGGTGCAGGATCATTTGAAGAAGTGCACGCAGCAGAGCACTCTTTATCCGGGTGGGTGCCCTTTTGAGTATGCGTTTACGGGTCGTGTGGATTCTGAGGTGAAGTGGTCTGTTGAGAAGGTGGCGGATCCGCAGGTGAGTGTGAGTTCGGCGGGTGTGTGGTCGTTGAAGCCGATGTCGGGTACGGCGAAGGTGTCGTTTACTCAGTTGGATTTGTATACGGGTGCGCGTTCGCAGGTGCAGAAGGAGATTCCGTTTACGTTGAAGGCGTCGGTGGAGGCGGATGCGAAGGCGGTCCGAGTCTCCTTCTAGGAACGAACAACGAGAGCCAGTATGCTCTGAACGCGACATCAGGGCGGCACAACAGAAAAGGGCCGGTGTTATCCGTAGCGACATCAGGGTGTCCGAGCGAAGCGAGGACGGGTGCCCCTGTAGGAGCGAGGATGACCCGGTCCTTTCGCGTCCCACCATCCTCAAAGGACAAAGGGAACCGGTACTATCCGCAGCGGTATCAGGGCGGCACAACAGAAATAGGGTCAGTATTATCCGTAGCGACATCAGGGTGTCCGAGCGAAGCGAGGACGGGTGCCCCTGTAGGAGCGAGGATAATACTGACCCTTAATTTTTTCTGTTATAGACCCCTAGTTGATACCGCGCAGGTCCAGGACAAGTTCACTTTCGTCTGCCTCATCACCGGTCACGACGACGGGAATACCCCAGTCCTGCTGGTAGAGGTGGCAAGCCGCGTGCTCGGGGATGTCACCGCCGGGGGTGCCGTCGCAGGCGGCGGCGCGGGCGGTGATGTGTAGGACAGCCTCGGTGATTTCGGGGTTGAGCACGAGGGTGCGGGTCAGGCCGGTGGAGGTGCCGGCGCCTTCCAGGATGAAGTTCTCGGGGGTGGAGGAGATCTTCAGCTGCGTGGGGTCGCCCCAGCGGGTGTCGAGCTTCTGGCCGGTGGGCACGGTGAATCGTGAGACGAATTCGAGGGTGCCACCGGTGAGCTTGGTGGAGGGGCGTGCGGTGGTGATGGCGCCTTCGTCGACGTGCTGTGCCTTGGCGGGGATGGAGGCGCGTACGAGCTGGTGGGCGTTGGTTTCGACGATGATGAGGCGCGGTTCTTCGCCGGGTGCTTCTTCGACGAGCAGGTCGGAGGGTTCGTCGAGGCCGCGTTCGAGGGTGCCGAGGGTGCCGGTTGCGGGGTCCCAGCGGCGGATGGCGCCGTTGTAGGTGTCGGCGACTGCGATGGATCCGTCGGGCAGTTCGGTCAGGCCGAGGGGGTGCTGCATGCGGGCGGTTTCGGAGTCGCCGTCGACGAAGCCGAAGTCGAACAGGCCCTTGCCGACGGCGGAGGTGACCTGTACGCCGTTGTCGGTGAAGGTGATGTGGCGCAGGCCGCTGGTTTCGGAGCATGCGACCCAGAGGCTGCCGTCGCGTGCTTCGATGATGCCGGAGGGCTGGGCGAACCAGGCGTCGGCGGCGGGGCCGTCGGCGAGGCCTTCGACGCCGGAGCCTGCGAAGATGCTGACGGTGCCGGTGACGGGTTCGTAGCCGAAGAGCTGGTGGGTGCCTGCCATGGCGATGATGAACTGGCCGGCTTCGCGGGAGTAGACGGCGTCCCAGGGTGAGGAGAGGGCGATGTCGGTGGCGGGTACGCCGGCGGGGATGTGGTTGGGGTCGCCGGTGATGGCGTTGTCGCCGTCGATGACGCGCTGCACGCCGTTGCCTGCGAGGGTGCGTACTTCGCCGGTGCGCAGGTTGAGGGAGCGCAGGCGGTGGTTGACGGTGTCGGCGACGAGCACGTCGTAGCCGAGCTGTTCGCGCAGGTTTTCGGGTACGAGGGCGAGGCCGGCGGGCTCGTTGAAGCGTGCTTCGGTGCCGGTGCCATCGACGTGGCCCTTGACGGGGTGGTTGATGGGGTCGTTGCCGCCGCCGTAGGTGTTGATGACGGTGTTGAGGTCGGCTGCTACCTGCAGGATGCGGTGGCGTGCGCTGTCTGCGACGAGGTAGGTGCGTTCGCGGTTGCCGAAGAGGTTTGCGGGGCCGAATTCGGCGGGCAGTTCGATGGCCTTGCCGGGGAAGGCGTAGGTGCCGGCTGCCTTGGGGCGGGGCACGTAGGGGCCGTCACCGCGGTGTAGGGTGCCCTTCGCCTCGTGCTCGGCGACGAGTTCGCGTACGAGGGAGGTGAGGCCCTGCACGTGGCCTTCGCCGGAGAGGTGGGCGACGATGTAGCCTTCGGGGTCGACGACGACGAGGGTGGGCCATGCGCGGGCGGTGTAGGCCTGCCAGGTGGTCAGTTCGGGGTCGTCAAGTACGGGGTGGGTGATGTGGTAGCGGTCGACGGCTGCGGCGAGCGCTACGGGGTCTGCTTCGTGTTCGAATTTGGGGCTGTGTACGCCGACGGTGACGAGTACGTCGGAGAATTCTTCTTCGAGGGGGCGTAGTTCGTCGAGGACGTGTAGACAGTTGATGCAGCAGAGGGTCCAGAAGTCGAGAATAACGATTTTGCCGCGAAGGTCCTGCAGGGTGAGGTTTTTGTCGCCGGTGTTGAGCCAGGCTCGGCCTTCGAGTTCGCTGGCGCGCACGCGTACGTTGCGGGTGGTGTTCTCGCTCATGGTTTCTCTCCTGTTGGGTGCGCCGTGTGTGGGCGCGTTGATTTGCTGTCCCCATTATGCCAGCGTGGTGGGGGTGGTTCGCTGGGAGTTGAGCATTGTGAACGCGGGAGGTGACGGCTCGTCATATTACGTCATATTTGCGTGAGTTGAGGAGTGCGAAAGTGGTATGCACGGGTTTGGAAATCATTGCATCTCATTCATTCGCCATGCCCTCCGGTACCGATACGCCGGGGCACCCCCAAAATATTTAACTTAATAAGTTAAGCCTTACCTAACTATTGATTAACTCAATCCTTAATTTTTAGACTGGGAGGGTGCGGTTTTTCGCACACCATTCTGCGGGACTCGCCGATGACCCCGCCCCCACTCAAGGCCCGCCCTACAGGCGGCGCCCCCAAGAGAAAGGCCTCCCATGGTGCAACGTCAGCTCCCCAAGCCCAGCGAACTACTTGAGTTTATGCAATTCAAGAAGCCCAGCCTCGATTTTGCAGGTAACCGCCTACAGAGCGCACTGACCATCTACGATTTGCGCCGCATCGCAAAGCGCTGCACACCCGCCGCCGCTTTCGACTACACGGACGGCGCCGCGGAAGGTGAACTGTCAATGGCCCGCGCCCGCCAGGCCTTCGAGGATGTCGAGTTCCACCCGGGCATCCTGACGGATGTTTCCACCGTAGACACCACCACGCAGGTACTGGGCGGTACCTCCGCTCTACCCTTCGGTATCGCCCCCACGGGCTTCACACGCCTCATGCAGACCGAGGGCGAGATTGCCGGATCCGGCGCGGCGGGGGCAGCGGGCATCCCCTTCACCCTCTCAACCCTGGGTACAACCAGCATTGAGGATGTGCGCCGAGTCAACCCAAATGGCCGCCTGTGGTTCCAGCTGTACGTGATGCGTCAGCGTGAGATTTCCTACGGCCTGGTCGAGCGTGCCGCAAAGGCCGGCTACGATACGCTCTTCTTCACCGTGGATACGCCCATTGCGGGGGCGCGCCTGCGCGATAAGCGCAACGGCTTTTCCATTCCGCCCCAGCTTTCGCTGAAGACAGTGGCGAACGCGATTCCGCGCCCGTGGTGGTGGTATGACTTCCTCACCACGCCCAAATTGGAGTTCGCTTCACTCTCCTCGACAGGCGGCACGGTGGGCGAATTGCTGGACGCTGCCATGGATCCGTCCATCAATTACGAGGATCTTAAGGAAATCCGTGAGTTGTGGCCCGGCAAGATTGTCATTAAGGGCGTGCAAAACGTGGAGGATTCCAAGAAGCTGGCTGATTTAGGCGTGGACGGCATCCTACTGTCGAACCACGGCGGCCGCCAGTTGGACCGCGCTCCGGTTCCCTTCCACCTGCTCCCGGAAGTGGTTCGCGAGGTCGGCAAGGACACCGAAGTTATGGTGGATACCGGCATTATGAACGGCGCGGATGTGGTGGCCTCGCTGGCCTTGGGCGCCAAGTTCACGCTGATTGGCCGCGCCTACCTATACGGACTCATGGCGGGTGGCCGCCGCGGTGTGGATCGCACGATTGAGATCCTCTCGGAAGAGGTGCGCCGCACAATGCGCCTGCTACAGGTCAGTTGCGTTGAGGAACTCGAACCCAAGCATGTGACGCAATTGCGCCGCCTGCAACCCATTCCGAAGATTTAAACCTCTCCATCCCCGAGTGAGAAATAATTAAAGACGCCCCGCACGCATCACGTATAGATGCGCGCGGGGCGTTGGTATCCCTAGTGTGGTGGGCTGTTCTGCCCAGTGGGCAGGAGCTAGTTTTTACTTGGCGCCTGCGACCTCGGAGAGGTCACCAATCTTGGTGGGCTTGACCGGGGTCTTAGCGGTGCCACTGAAGCCGTCGATGCGGCCGGGGGCCTTCGGAGTTTCGATGGTGGAGACGTCGGTCGCCTGCTCGAAGGTCTTGGTGTTCAGCACGGATGCGGTGCCGTCTGCATTGACGACGGTGTAGAGGTTGTCCTTGGGGTTGGTCTTGATCCAGGAGCCGTCCTCTTTCACGACGATGGTTGTGCCGTTGGAGTCCATGCTGGTCCACACACCGTTATTCTGGATGCTGATGATAGCGCCGTCCTTGGATTCGAAGGCAGCGAATTTATCGGTGTAGTAGACGGTGCCGTCGCTGGTCTGCGCCTTCTTCACACCGGCCTCGTTCTTGAGCTGTTCCAGGGCTTTCTTGCTGGCGGTGTAGCCTGCGGAGGCTGCCTGATCGGCGGATTCCTGACCCTTCTTGAGTGCTTCGGTTGCTTCGCTGGGCAGACCGCTGGGGGTGCTGATGGTGCCCTGGGTGGTCTTGGTTTCTGCCTTGGTGGTTTCAGCTGCTGCGGAGGCGGTGCTCTTGCTGGTTGCTGCTGCGGAGGTGCTTGCGGGTGCCGATGCAGTTGCGGAAGCGGTTGCAGAAGCGGACGCGCTTGCCGATGCGGAGGAGTTGGAGTTGGTGCCGGAGTTGCCGCCGCAGGCTGCGAGGCCGAGGGCACCGGCAATGGTCAGGGACAGTACAGCAATTGACTTCTTCACTGAATTTCTCTTTTCTGTATGCGCCGCTCTGCGACGGCGCAGTGCATGGTGTGGTTGACCTGTACTCCGGTATGCCCGGAGTACGCCTCCATGCTAGCACCGTGACCTGAAAGCTCCCTGAGATGTTGCGGTGCTTCCCCTCCCCCGCTACTTTCACGGCTCTTCTCAGCGTAGCTTGAAGACACAAAACGCCCCGCACGCATCACGTTCGGATGCGCACGGGGTGCTGGTGTCCCTGTTCTGTCGGGCTATTCGGCCAAGGGGGGGCAGGAGCTCGTTTTTACTTGAGGCCTGTAATCTCAGAAAAGTCAGCAACCTTGGTGGGCTTGGCCGGGGTCTTAGCGGTGCCGCGGAAACCGTCGACGGGGCCAGGGGCCTTCGGGATATCGATGGTGGAGAGGTCGGTCGCCTGCTCTAAGGTCTTAGTGTTCAGCACGGCAGCGGCGCCATCTGCCCTAACGGCGGTGTAGAGGCTGTCCTCGGGGTTGGTCTTGATCCAGGAGCCGTCCTCTTTCACGACGATGGTTCCACCGTTGGAGTCAAAGCTACTCCACGCACCGGTATTTTTGATGATGACAATAGCGCCGTCCTTGGATTCGAATGTAGCGACTTCATCGTTGTAGTAGACGGTGCCGTCGCTGGTCTGTGCCTTCTTGACGCCGGGATCTTCCTTGAACTCGTTCAGGGATTCCTTGCTGGCGCTGTAGAGTGCGGAGGTTGCCTGCTGGTTGGATTCCTCGCTCTTCTTAAGTGCTTCGCTTGCTTCGTTGGGCAGACCGCTGGGGGCGCTGATGGTGCCCTGGGTGGTCTTGGTTTCTGCCTTGGTGGTTTCAGCTGCTGCGGAGGTGCTTGCGGAAGCGGTTGCAGAAGCGGAGGGGCTGGAGTTGGTGCCGGAGTTGCCGCCGCAGGCTGCGAGGCCGAGGGCACCGGCAATGGTCAGGGACAGAACAGCAATAGACTTCTTCACGGCAGATTTCTCTTTCCGCCATGCGTCGCTCTGCAACGGCGCAGTGCGTAGTGTGGTTGACCTGTACTCCGGTATGCCCGGCGTACGCCTTCATGCTAGCACCTCATCCTGACGGTACTCTGCAAGCATGCGTATAACGCCCCGCACGCATCACGTTCGGATGCGCACGGGGCGTCTTATAGGGTCAGGGGCTGTTACGCTCTGGTAGCGTCACAAGCCGCTGTTAGCTCTTTACAGCTTACTTGGGCTGTGCGGGCTTGACGGGGGTGACCTTAGCCTGTGCGGGCTTTGCGGGAACCTTCGGAGCCTTCAGGTCTGCCTTCTCGCCGCCAACGATGGAGGTTACTTCACCGGATGCGTCCACGGTTGCCTGCAGGCCGCTGTTAGCCTGGATGCTCCAGGAGCCGTCAGCCTTGACTGCGACCTGGCCGTTTGCGTCCTGGCGGCTCCAGGAGCCGTCAGCCTGTACAGCTACCTGACCTTCGTCACCCTGAATGGTCCAGCCGCCGTCCTCGGAAACAATAACGTCGCCCTCAACGGCGGAGGAGGAGTTACCCTCGGAGTCCTTGGACTCTGCCTTAGCGTTACCCTTGTCGTCAGCCTCGGTCTTGGAGGAGTTACCCTCTGCGTCCTTAGCGTCTACGGATGCCTTGCCGTCTGCGCCGACCTTCACGTCTGCGGAGTTGCCTTCGCCGTCGTTAGCCTTGACGGTGACGTTGCCGTCCTTGTCAACCTTCACGTCTGCAGAAGCGGAAGCAGATGCAGCCGAGGTGGTTGCAGCTGCAGAGGATGCCTTAGCCGATGCGCTTGCGGAAGCAGTCGCAGAAGCAGATGCGGATGCAGTCGCGGTGGTGGTGGAAGAGGACTGGGAGCCACATGCGCTCAGGCCCAGTGCGCCTGCGAAGGCGATGGACAGAACCGCGGTGGTCTTCTTCATTGCGGGGGCGAATGCCATTATTTCTCCTTGTGGTTGTTAGTATGGTGCGGCTAGTTGGCGACGTATTCGCGTCGTGCGCAGGATCCTTGTGGGATTCCATAACGATTATCGGTGTAACCAACCGCGTTAATTCTATCGAGTTTGGGTGTGATTATCCGGGTGCATGGGTGTTTATCCGCATTCTAGCGGGTGGCATAGCCCACGTTTTCGCCCGGTTCGTCAGTCAGCTTCTTAGCGGCGGGGAGTGACGGGCTTGACGGGGTTAGCGACAGCACCGGCGGGCTTGAGGGGGACGCTGGGTACCTTAACCGCGCCTTTGCCGCCGGTCTGTTCCCAGGTGCCGTTAGCTTCTACTTCAATGACGCCGTTCTCGCCGGTCTGCTCCCAGGAGCCGTCAGCATCAACCTCAACGACGCCTCCATCGCCAACGCGCTCCCAGGAGCCGTCAGCTCGTACCTCGATGATGTCGCCGTTGGGGGCGTGGTAGGACCAGCCGCCGTCGGTCTTGATTTCGATGAGGGTGTAGCCGTTGGCTGCGCTGACGGTTCCGCTGTCGACGGTCACGGTGCCGGAGCCATTCGAGCCGCTCTTGGCGGAGGTTTCGCCAGCCTTCTCGTCGACCTTTGCGGAGGAGCCCGAGTTGCTGGAAGCCGAGCCGCCGTTGACGGTTGCGTTGCCGCTAGCGTCGGCGGTCACGCCGGTTCCGTTCGCACCGTTGACGGTCACATTACCGTTGGCGTCTGCGGTGACCCCGGTACCATCAGCACCGCTGACAGTCACGCCGCCTTCGGTGACGGTGACGGTGCCCTGCGAGCTGCTTACGGTTGCGCTCGGGGAGGCCGCGTCGGTTGCCTTGACGGTGACCTTGCCGTTGCCCGCGTTGACTGCTGCGTCGGCAGTGGAGGATGCCTTAGCGGTCGCGGTTGCGGTGGGTGCCGGGTTGGAGGTGTTCTGCGCGCCGCAAGCGCTCAGGCCGAGTGCTGCGATTGCTGCCAGAGACAGTGCTGCCGCGCCGGTGCGGAAGCGACGGTTGGTGGCCTGTTCGGAAGTGTGCTGAGCGGGGCGTGCCATGAGGTGGTTCTCCTTGTGCATCCCGGAGGGTCAATCGTCCGGGGTTTGTATGGTTGTTTGTCCGGTTGGGGTGGGGGCCGTTGTGTATGGTGTGTGGCTTTTCCTTATCCGGTGACTCCAGCTTAGGGTGTGAGTCTAAGATTGAGCTTTAGTTTGCTGTGTTTAAGCTGTGTCCGGGCGGCGATGTATAAGTATTTTTCCCAGCGGGGTTTGATAATCGCGATTTTTCGCTCAGCTCATGCATAGCTTTCTGCTCAAATGTATAAATTTTCTTTATTTTTTCTGTAGCCCATCAGAGCTTCCCCTGTGAAACCGAGCTACTTTCTGTATTTTATGGTTCAAGTAGAGGGTTAGAGTCTTGAAGACCCACCTTGTGCACGCTCCCTGCCTTGCGCACGCTCCCTGCCTTGCGCACGCTCCCTGCCTTGCGCACGCTCCCCGCCGCACGTGCCCTCCCAGCCCTCCAGCCACACCCCCTCCAGCCGTACTGCCCCCCCCCAGCAACCCATACCCCTATCGGCAAGAGAGTATCTGGGCATACTAAAAGACCCCCACCGTGATGGTGGGGGTCTTTAGCAGATTCAAAGTCTCAAGAATTACTTCTTCTTAGCGACTGCTGCCTTCAGCTTGGAGCCTGCGGTCAGCTTCACGCCGTGACCGGCGGGAATCTGGATGGTTTCGCCGGTCTGCGGGTTACGGCCGGTACGAGCTGCACGGTCGGTGCGCTCGATTGCCATCCAACCGGGGATGGTGATCTTCTCGCCCTTGGAGACGGAAGACTCGAAAACCTGGAACACTGCGTCGAGGACTGCGTTTACGGTTGCCTGGCTCTTGCCAGACTTCTCTGCAACCTCTGCAACGAGTTCGGTACGGTTCTTAGCCATTAGGGTGCCCCTTCCAGAGACTTAAGGTTTGAGTCTAAAGCGAGTGACCGTCGGTGACGACGGAAAACCGTTTAGGAACTAAAATACCAGATTTACCAGCTGGACTTGGTGATACCGGGCAGCTCGCCGCGGTGTGCCATCTCGCGGAAGCGCACGCGGGAGATACCGAACTTCTGGAAGGTACCGCGGGGGCGGCCGTCGATCTGGTCGCGGTTACGCACGCGAACGGGGGAAGCGTTGCGGGGCAGCTTCTGCAGTGCCACGCGTGCTGCTTCGCGCTCCTCGGGGGTAGCGTTCTCGTCGATCAGGGTCTTCTTCAGCGCGATACGCTTCTCGTTGTAGCGAGCGACGATGACCTTGCGCTGCTCGTTGCGAGCGATCTTGGACTTCTTAGCCATTCTTAGCGCTCCTCTCGGAAGTCAACGTGCTTGCGAACGACGGGGTCGTACTTCTTCAGCACCATGCGGTCGGGGTTGTTGCGGCGGTTCTTACGGGTCACGTAGGTGTAACCGGTGCCAGCAGTGGACTTGAGCTTGATGATAGGACGGAGGTCCTTAGCCTTGGATGCCATTTACTAGATCTTCTCCCCGCGTGCGATGATTTCTGCAACAACGGCATCGATGCCACGAGCATCGATAACCTTGATGCCCTTAGCGGACACGTTCAGGGTTACCTTACGACGCAACGAAGGAACCCAGTAGGTCTTCTTCTGAACGTTCGGGTCGAATCGACGCTTGTTGCGGCGATGCGAGTGCGAAATGCTGTGTCCAAAGCCGGGAACAGCTCCGGTCACCTGGCAGACTGCTGCCATGTTTCACTCCTTTATTGATTGACTTTTATGACGGTACGCAGTCGATGTTACTCGTGAGCGTCCCGCCACCAATGTAGAAGCACCGGGTTATTCGCCGGGCTAGAGTGTTTGAGATCGTCACGTGGGTGAGAGGCCACGCATCGATCCCCGCCGCGGGAAAAACGGTGAAGCTTATTAGTGTCGAGAGGCGTTTCCACCACTACGAACAGCGTTAAATTCTAGGTAAATACGGGGGTTCGTGCAAGCCTGCACGCCGGATTTTGCCTTAAAAATCCGCGGAATCTCGGT
>ERZ1699244.33-NODE-33-length-59133-cov-21.170406_pt1 | contig 59133 bp, 59 predicted proteins | sample MGYA00581534_ERZ1699244 | MGnify/ENA primary metagenome ERZ1699244 (study PRJEB42319, sample SAMD00040331) | human oral metagenome | material: saliva | host: Homo sapiens | study: EMG produced TPA metagenomics assembly of PRJDB4115 data set (Metgenomic analysis of...
GAAAACAAACTTGTAACTAAACAAATAACTGAACAAACTCAAAAATCAATGATTTAAGATAAACAAAAAAGCCCATAACAACGGGCTTTTTGCAAAATGAATTTTAAAATTAAAGCATTTTGTTGTATAGCTAAGCTAGTTTTTTCTTAGGTATCTATTCAATCTAAGACGCTAGTAAAAACTACTATTATATAGGAAGAAAGTTTTTATATATTACTTTACATTTTACCTAAAAGTTAGCAAATAGGTAGGCAAAATAGGTTTACAACGTTGTCAATTTACGAGTTCAGCAGGCAAGAAACTAGCGTAGTCAACAGCTACGCTTTTTTAGTGCTCTGTAAATGAACTTGACAGTTATTTTTGAACCTTTACAGGGTCATTTTTTGGCTATTTTCACATTTTGGCCGATTTGTTTAATTATCTCATTGACCTTACTGCCCTATCTTCACAAAATCAAAACTTTGACAAATAGCGCTGCATGGATCTTCCCTATTTGATTTTATCAAGCAGAAAAAGAGGGAGGGACTAGGGAGCTAAGCTCAAAAGAGGAGTTGGGATAATAAAAAAGTTACCAATACTGTACTAGCAACTTTATTTATTTGATTTAATTTTTAATATCATTACTTTTAGTCCATTATTTGAGGTGTAATCTGGAATTAATGTGAATCCAAAGCTTTGGTAAAAATCCATCAAATAATCAACCTCTTCGCACTCTATCCAGACATATTTTGCTTTTATGATGCTAGAAGCTTCTACCACCTTATCGTAAGCTAAAGTAAGTAATTCTTTACCTGTTAGAGTAATTTTCGAAGGTACAACATTTTCAGCATAATTTTTTCCTAATTGTCCGATTAAATAGCTGTTAACCTGAAACTTAGTCCCTATAGTACGTCCAGACTGTCTTAATTTTCTTTGTTGAGTTTTGCTTAATGAGTCAAAATTTTTCTTACTCATTGTGAGTGGTTTGTTCGCAAGAGAAAAGAAACCAAGTAAGTTACTGGTTTCTGTATCAAAAATTAAATAAGTAGTTGCAATAGCTGTTTTTTCAAAATCAATCGCTTTTTTGTGAAGAAATTTTTCAACGTCATGCGGCTCACCAGAAGTTTCAATACTGTGAAAGCTAGCTAAAATACTTTTTACAATTTCAATTTCAAGGTTGCCTAACATGTCATCTAATGAAACAACTCTAACAGACACTCATTCATCCTTTCATAAACATCTTTTTGATTAAATCCGAATCTTTTACCATTTCAAACTCTGCAGGCGCATGACGCTTTACTTTACTATGGCTTGCTAAAACTTGAATTAAGTTATCAGCGGATTTTCTATCAAATTTTAAATCTGTGGTAAAGCTTTTTGTTGCCATTTCTACACCTCCATAAAAAATTAATAAATGGATACACCACCTATCTAATAATAATTGTACACCATTCAAAATTTATTTACAATCACTTTTTTTAAAATTGTCAATAGCTTTATAGCGCTAAGTCACAAAATATTGTATATTAAAACGACATTTCTGCACTAAAAAACCGCCATAAGACGGTTAATGTTAAAAGCGTTTTGCTATTGTACCATAATCTAGACCAACTTAGCTAAACTAGCAAGACCTTTGCGCCTCAAATAAAAGACTTGACTATCGCAATAGCCTCCCAGTACCTCACCCACTTCGTCTACTCTCATGCCATTTATAAAAAATAACCGCAACACCATTCTGTGAATAGGGTCATCTAGTAGGTCAATCAGGTCAGCAATTTCAGCCCGTTCGGCTAGCAACCTATCAATCTTTCGCCTTAGTTCTTCCTTGCGCTCAATCTGCTTATTATAGCGGTCTGCCATGTCTGCGCGTGTTCCACCTTTGACCTTGGTTGTTGTCAACGTTGACCTAGTGAACAGCCCATCATCAAGGTATTGTATTTCTAAGTCTAGCCCTTTAATCTCTTTATCCAGTTTTCTAATACGCTTCAAGCGTTGTTCAAGTTCTTTCGTCTTCGTACTCGTCATTCGACCTCCTAAAAGCGGAGCAAATTCTAGTAAATCTATTATACCAAAATATAACTAGTTAGTAATAAAATCAATAGCGTGCTATCAGTATATACCATGAGGAAGACACCCTTTAAAAATCTGAAAAAATCGGTGTCCGACGTAAGCTGACACCTTGTCGTGGCTCTCCAGACGGCAATATAGGGGCGGGGGTGCATTTAAAAATAGCCCGAGTGTTATCGGACTATTCTTTGTATAGGGCGTACTATGGACGTTATAGGGGTGTTTTAGTTTGTCTCTTTTGGGCTACCGTCTGGGTTAAGATAGCCTTGCTGAATACCCCATTCAACTTGGTCGTCATGCCATTGTTGACGTGCCTCATTCTGACCTTGCTCACGCGCAATCTCGGGTGAGTCTGCAGGTATGCCACCATAACCATACTGTTCTTGAGCTTGTTGTGACGTGTCTTGTGGTGGTGTTACTCCGTCAGCTTGCGTGCTAGGTGCTTGCTCGCTTTGTGTCGGTTGTTCCTGCGTTTGAGACGTTTCACTAGGTTTTTCTTTGGATGAACTATGTGAGCTACGTTTTGATACCTTTGTAACTGTCGTAGGTTTGTTTTTTACTTCCTTTGTTTTCTTACTTGGTTGCGTAGTTACGATAGCAACAACAATTACAAGGATAGCTAATGGCAATATATACCATTTATATTTCTTAATGATACCCATATCTTTACCTTTTTCTACTTGGTTTCTATGCCTCATTATAGCCTAACTATTCCATTCATTCAATCCATTATCAAATATTGCTTTGCTAATAACATTCCACTATTTTCCACTATCTATGGCGTTTTATTCTAACATTTTCTAACATTTATGGTTTTCATTCCTATATTTTCCCATAATTAGGGCGTTTTATATCAACTTTTTTCAACAATTTAAAAGCACTCAGATAACCCAAGCGCTTTATGATTTATGCTTCACTGCAACCCTTAGAATAGCTCTCAAAGCTATCACAAACACGGTTGAATGGCTCTGATAGGTTGCTATCTGCCACATACTCAACAACCAATGTAAAGGCGTTGTTAGCCTCGTTCTTGCTGATAGTAGTTTCTATTGTCGGTTGCTCGTAAGTTCCGACCATGTAACCAAGGATAGCGGAAGAGGTTGTTTGCGCGTGATCCATAGTTTCAAATTCATGTTTAAAAGTGAAAGACCTAGCGTGGTCTGAATGTTTTAATAGTGTCATAGCATTACCTATCCTTTCTCTTGATAAACAACCATAATTGTTGGGGTTGTGTCCAAATCTTCATAGTTACCATAAGTAGCCTCTTGATATCGTACACTGATAACGTCATGAGTAGCCATAAACTCATTTACTCGGTTTTCATATTCTTCGAATGTTTCTCTGCCAGACATTCGGTAGATTAGTTTAATTTTCATTGTTTTTGATATCCTTTCTTAAGCGGTATGATTGGTTAGAAAGTTATATTTTTCTCTAAAGTTTGTAGTTTTAGTTTTAAAAAAACTGAATAGCTACAAGTAAAACTACATGAACAAACCCAGTAGTATCAAGGGTTTAGGTCTATTTGTAGTAATTGTAGTTTTAATTTCGGCAAAAGACTTTTATTTTTTACACACCATATTCATATCATATATATTATTTTCTATGTTATTTAATACTACTAAAACTACAATATAGTATAAAGCCTATAATACCAGTGTTTTGGGTTGTAGTATTGGTTGTAGTTTCTGTGTAGTTTCTGTGTAGTTTTAAACTCGTTCATAGTAAGATACTGGAGTGCCACCTTTGAACAATCTCTTTTGTGCAGGTTTTTCTCCCTTTCTCCATCCGTCGTCATTATCTAAAAAGTCGCGTATTTTTTGAGAAATCAAGGTTTTCCCACCTCGGTTGGGGTTTTGATTGAAAGCAAGGTAAGCTACATGATTGGGGCTTGTGAATTGGATTAGACTGTCTGTCTGTATAGCTGGATAATCGCTATATGTTTTCATGCCACCATCTAGGGGCTCTCCTAGTTGTTTTAAAACGTATTGTCGTTGTTCATATTGTGAAAGATTATCCCAACCCTCAACGATTTTAAATTCATTCAGTAATTGCTTAATGATCTCTTTATCCACATCTTCGACCTTATAATTTTCTTGGATATCGGTCAGCTTTTCCATTAACTTTTTAGATGGTGTGAGTGGTTCTCTTTTATCGAACCAAACTTTCGCCTCAGCAAGTACTTGTAAGAAGTAATCTTCTTCAATGTCCATAGGGTGTTGCTTTACATCATTAACACCACATTCAATAGGGAAGAAACGTCTTTCTGTTCCGCTATCCTTAAGAAAAGATTTCTTGTTAGCCGTTCCAATGAAGACACAATGCCTAGGGTGTGGGGTAGCCTTACGCTCGTAAGGATCGCGATAAGTGTCACTATCCGAAGAAATAAAACTTTTAACGGTTTCGATTTCTGCTTTTGACATTCCTTTTAGTTCCCCTAATTCAATAATGGCATTAGCTTGTATTTTTTGATAATCGCTATCACGTTTACCAAACGTTATTTCTGAGTCGGTGTGATAGTCTGGAAGTAATCGCTTAGTTACGGTGCTCTTTCCAGTCCCTTGCCTTTTATCAATTAAAATAGGGACAACTTCAAACTTAACTTTTTCGAGATAAACCCTAGCCATGAGCCCCGTCAACCATATCTTAGCTATTTCTCTGTTATAAGAATTATCAGCACACCCTAATAAGTCGATAAAATAGCGTTCCCCTCTTGGTTTACCATCCCATTTTTGGCTTTCGATCCGTTTCTTAATGGGGTGGTAGGTGTTCTTTTTAGCTAATGAGGTAATGGCTACCTCTATGTGTTCTTTTCGAGGTGTAAACCTATATTTTTCATCAATAAAGGCGATACAAAGGTTTGTCTGCTCGCTTGTCCATAACCCCTTTTCTTTAGACCAAGGGAGTGTCTTTGTGATTTCAATAGTTCTTTCAAATTCATTGTATTTAATACCTTTAAAGATATTGTCATGAAATTCAAAAACCTTACTGACATTGTAGGGACTGCTAGCAACATATTCTTCACCCCCTCTGCCTTTTTTAGTTCTAAAGGCAGGTCCAAAAAAAGACTGGTCAACTTGTGATAATTTGTCTTCAAATTCTTGTAATTCTTCTTTTTCTATGGCTCTATACCTCTCTTTCTCATTTCCGAAGTTAAGATACTCCTAAAAGTCCTATCAATCTCATTGCTAGATAAAGGCTTATCAGTAACCCTATTAGCTATCATTGTCAGCTCGTAGGCAGTGGGAATATCTGCCTTTACATATTTTGACAACAATAACCCTACAAACTTAGTTACCGCAACATTTCGCCCACCCTCGTCACCAAAGCCATGTAATAGGGTATCAAGCACGCGCATGGTGATTGTTTTATTACCGCTTTGGCGTGGTGTGTGATAGTGTGGTTTCTGATTAGTCGTAACCGTATTTGCTACGGGATAGTCACACCCTCTATTTACAATCTTTTTATAGTCAACAGGATCTCCAGTAGTTACGGGTAACCCTTGTAACTGCGACCATGTTAGACTTGTACTGTCGAAAGGTAGCCCAATTTTGTTCGCTATCTCTTGGACAGTCTGCCTATAAGTTTGCTCAGTCATTGCGTCACTAGGCTTCACTACAAGCCGATAACGTGGCTTTTCTTTGGTATGCTTAATAGTTGGGTAAACAATATAAGAATACTCGTGTAAGGCTTTATCGACCACGCTAGGGAAGTCTATGCTAGCCTCTAACTCGTCATAGTCCAAGAAAATTAAACTACGGTAAACTAAACTAGCGTTATTACGTTTGTAGTTGCCATTCTCGTCTTGTTTCACCATGCCAACAATACAGTAGGGGGCTGAATTGCGCTTAAAATCGTCGATATTTGCACCTTCGGGGACTGTCCTAGGTCTAAAATTTGCGATAAACTCAAAAGCTGGTTTATTTAAAAAATGCAAATCATTCCCAAACCCCTTGCTTTCATAAATAGGCATAATTAACCCCCTTTTTCTAGTTATAGACGCCTAGAAAAGCTAGAATATCACTGACACGGTAATAGACTTTGCGAGTGTCCTCGACTGGTGGCTGATAACGTTTAAGCCCAGCCTCTTCCCAACGTCTTAGGGTGTTATATTTAAGCCCTAGCTCGTCCATTGCTTGCTGGGCGGTGATTAGCCCTAACTGGTGTTTATCGAGCTTAGAATAGCCCTCTAGGGCTTTATCTAGTACCGATATAACCCCTTGGGCAAGCTCTTTTTGGTATGCTTCACTGAATACCTGCATATTAGCCCCTTTCTAGTATTTTCTCGTAGTTAGTCACGTCCTCGATAGACATTAGAACGTCTAACCTTTTCTGCTCGTTCTTGACTTGATTTTTTAGAGATACAAGCCCCTCTAATAGTTCCTCTCTGGTTTCTGCTATATAGTAACCGTTACAAGTACCAACCCTAGCACCAATGATAGGAACACCATAGCGAACGACTAGGTTACTGATAGCGCTATATATTAGACGGGACTTGTAACCCGTGATAGTGGCTATCTCTTTGCCAGTCGTAGCGTTAGCACGTCCTTTCTTTAGGATTGCTAAGACTGCCATTTCTGCCTCTTGTAGTCTATTTTTCTTCATTTACACCTCTTTCTTGTTCTAGTATTTTCTTCACTACTAAATGTAGGCGGTCTATACATTGCCCTTGTGTTTCAACTATGCTCAGTAGTTGCTTTATTAGCTCGATAGTTTTCGTAGCAAATTCATCAAGAGTAAATGGATCTGCATTTAGTATCTCAAGCTCTTTTCTATATTCAGATAGATTAATAAAAGTTTTTCTTTGTTCCGTCATTGTTCGCACCTTTCTAGTTGTAATACTTGCCTTGAGATTGAATATAAGCCCCGTAACGTGTGCCTACGTTGCGCGTGGTATTACCTTACCTGTCACGGTATCAGTTTTAGGCTCTATATCAAGCTGAAAATAGCTCTTTTTAAGCCATAAAACAGTTAAGGCAAGCGTTAAAATGATAGCTAGGACAATAAACTGGCTAGCAGTTAAATTCAATTCAGTAGCCATGATTTACTCTCCTTTTTCCTCTGTCTCGTATGCTTTTAATTCCTCTGGGTTGTCACATTCGAGTAGGTAAAAAGCAATTCTATCTAACTCATTAGAATAAATTTCTGCAATATCAAAGACCGTTTCCAGAAAGTTATCTGTTTCAAGGCGTAGTAGTCCATTATCTGCCCCAGCGTGTTTCGCAATCATAAGGGTGTTAGCGTGGTGGCGTAGTGCTTGCAAGCCAGTCATAACGTCATTCAATTCAAGCCCTAGCTTGTTAGATTGTTTAACAGTGATTGTGTTTTTGTTTTCTTTTTTCTTTGTCATGTTTTTTACCTCAAACGTATTCTTTAATTGCTATTTTTAAGAGGTAGCGCTCTAAGTAGGGGTATGCGATACCAGTAATTCATGGTATAATTGAGGTATCTTTATAAATGTTCTAAAACCCGACATAATATGGCTTGCCTGCCAGTGTGTTACGTTTTAGTTGTGAATGTTAAAAGGCTTGTGAGTTTGGTCGACTGCTAAGCCTTTTTTTGTTGTATTACTCCTAGTAAAATAATTCATCAATAGTGATATCTGACTTTACTTCAGAAACCATCGTTTTTATAGCTAGTTTTTCTCTGTCGTTAAATGCAGTTTTACCAGTCTCTTTATTGTTATATGACTGAACAGAAATATTTAGTTCTTTTGCCATATCGCGCTGAGTCTTACCTAGCATTACTCGGTAACCTTTTAATTTCGTCATGTTGCTTACTCCTTTCTTTAGATATATATTTCTATATCTCGATCTGTATTATATATAGTTTTTTATTCCTTGTCAATCAAAAAATACATAAAAAGTATAGTTTTATTAGTTTAATGTTTACTTTTTATCTATAATTCTATATAATCTATTCTGAAAGTAGGGTAAAGTAAATGAATAATTTAAAAAAATTACGAAAAGATAAGGGGTTAACTCAACAAGAGTTAGCCCAAGAAATGGAAACAACAAAATTAACCATATCTAATTGGGAAAATGAAAAACATACAATTAAAGCGGACAAAGCCCAGCAATTAGCAGATTTCTTCGGAGTATCTACGGGATACCTGTTAGGATATGATGAAAGTTCTGATCTCATGCATTCAATTTATGAAAAATATAAAAATAGCCCCGCTGATCCAAAGGTACATATTGATTTTCTAGGGCATGATCTTTTAGCTTATGAACTTGGCGAAAAAGTTAGAGATCGTATTATTGAAAATCTTAGAGAGTTTTACAATTATCAATCCTGTGGGGCATTAGCTGAGGAAGAAAAAAAAGCATTAGGAGAAGAAGGCGTTGAGAAATTAAGAGAGTATGAAAGATCTGTAATTGATAAGGATATAGACAGATTTCTTGGTAGTCTTGTACGTATGAGTAGTGATATCAGATTAATAATCGCTGACTTACTTAGCTTGCCACGCGATAAGAGAAAGGCTATTAGTGAGGTTATAAAGTTGATGGCTGATAACCCTAGACAAAAAGACTAATCTATTGACCATATACATAAACCAATCTAAACCCGACATAATATGGCTTGCCTGCTGATGTTTAGAAAGGTTTATCATGAAAATTAACGAGATAAAGAAAAAAGACGGGTCAACCGTCTATCGTGCTAATGTTTATCTTGGTGTTGATGTAATCACTGGTAAGAAAGTTACAACCAAAGTAACCGCTAGGACAAAGAAAGAACTCAAGACCAAAGCCCAACAAGCGCAATTTGATTTTAAAGCCAATGGATCAACACGCTTTAAGGCTAGCTCTATCACAACATATAAAGAACTAGCTTTTTTGTGGTGGGATAGCTATAAAGATACAGTCAAACCGAACACCCAAGATAATGTTTACAAGGTTTTAAAAAACCATATCTTGCCTTTGTTTGGCAGTTTTAAACTAGATAAGTTAACAACTCCACTGATACAGTCGATTATCAATAAGATTGCTAATAAGACCAACAAAGGAGAGGTGGGGGCTTATCACTATTACGACAAGATACACGCGCTTAACAAGCGTATTTTACAATATGGCGTAGTCATGCAAGCTATACCGTTTAACCCTGCGCGTGAGGTTATTCTTCCTAGAAATATCCAAAAAGCAAAGCGCCAAAAGGTTAAACACTTTAACAACGAGGAATTAAGACAATTCATTGATTACTTAGATAGCCTAGACAGTAATAGATACCGTTATTACTATGAAACCGTGCTATACAAGTTCTTACTTGCCACTGGTTGCCGTATTAACGAGGCTTTAGCTCTCTCATGGTCTGATATTGACCTTGATAACTCGGTTGTCCATATAACCAAGACTTTAAACTATAAACAAGAGGTAAACAGTCCTAAGTCAAAGGCTAGTTACCGAGATATCGACATAGATCAGCAAACCATAACCATGCTGAAAAAATACCAACGTAAGCAAACCCAAGAGGCTTGGAAACTAGGTAGGACTGAAACAGTGGTCTTCTCGGACTTTATACACGATTACCCTAATAACCGTACCTTACAAACTCGACTAAGAACACACTTTAAACGGGCTGGAGTAAATAACATAGGTTTCCACGGTTTCCGACATACTCATGCTAGCTTGCTCCTTAATTCGGGTATTCCTTATAAGGAGTTACAACACCGTCTAGGACATTCTACTCTTTCAATGACTATGGATACATACAGTCACTTATCCAAAGAGAACGCAAAAAAAGCCGTCTCATTCTACGAAATGGCTCTAAAATCTATATAAAAAGTAAGCAAAAAGGTAAGCAAATTGCTGAAACAGTCTTTTAAAACAAAGAAAAAGCCCATAACAACGGGCTTTTCGATACAATAATCTTAAAATTAAAGCATTTTGTTGTAGAATTCAACGACAAGTGCTTCGTTGATTTCTGGGTTGATTTCATCACGTTCTGGAAGACGTGTCAATGAACCTTCAAGTTTTTCAGCATCGAATGATACAAATGCTGGACGTCCGATAGTAGCTTCTACTGCTTCAAGGATAGCAGGAACTTTAGCTGATTTTTCACGAACTGAGATTACTTGACCAACTTCAACGCGGTATGATGGGATATCAACACGTTTACCGTCAACAAGGATGTGACCGTGGTTTACGAATTGACGTGCTTGACGACGAGTAGTTGCAAGACCGAGACGGTAAACAACGTTGTCAAGACGACGTTCCAAAAGAACCATAAAGTTGAAACCAAGTGTTCCACCTTTAACTTTAGTAGCTTGTACGAACAAGTTACGGAATTGTTTTTCACCCAAACCGTATGAGAAACGAAGTTTTTGTTTCTCAGCCAATTGCAAACCGTACTCTGAAAGTTTTGAACGGTTGTTTGGACCGTGTTGACCTGGTACGTAGTTACGACGTGCCAATTCTTTACCTGTGCCTGTAAGTGAGAAACCAAGGCGACGTGATTGTTTCCATGATGGACCTGTATAACGTGACATTAATAATGTCCTCCTATAAAAAATATTTTTAGGAAATAACGTTTTAGATAAACCTGATTCGTTCAGAAAGACTTCGCCCAAACAGCAAAGGTTACTTTTCTAGCCGACTTCCTGTTGACGAGCTTCATTTTATCCTGCTATTATTTCACATACTTTAACATTTTACCACGAAAAAAAGCCCAAGTAAAGGCTTTTTCTTATTTATTTTCGATTTCAGCTTGTTCCTCAGGACTCAAATAACGAATGAGAGTCTTCTCAGTCAAAATATCTGAATAAGTGTAAGATTCAACATAACTATTATTAATAGCTCCTGCTTGAGAACTGAAGTCTTGATATTCAACAATAAACAATGATGGATAAACTTCTGTCAATCGACCAATTTTATTCTTTTCACGTTTACGTCCATTCTCTAGGGTTAATTCTACTAGCTGACCTTCATGTGACTTAATAGCTTCCTTGATGTTTTTCATCTTCGCAACATCTGCAAATGCATCACTCATATGTATATATATCTCCTTAAATCTGAAAATTATGATTCCTCAAACTGAGCAATCGATGAAAATTTATTGTATTCTTTTTGGAATAGTAACTTGACTGTTCCACGCGCACCAGCACGGTTTTTTTCTAGGATAACTTCGATTGTATTATCTTCAATCGCATTCTCTGGTTCTTCACCTTCTTTTCGGTAGTAATCATCACGATATAAGAAGGCTACAATATCGGCATCCTGCTCGATAGATCCTGACTCACGAATATCAGACAAGACTGGACGTTTATCCTGACGTTGTTCAACCCCACGAGATAACTGACTCAAGGCAATTACAGGAACTTTAAGCTCCTTGGCCAGAATTTTTAACTGTCTTGAAATATCTGAAACCTCTTGTTGGCGATTTTCTGGTCGCGTCCCTGTAATCAACTGCAAATAGTCGATCACAATAAGACCGAGACCACCCTCTACTTCTTGTGACAATTTACGGGACCGTGCACGAATCTCAGTAATCTTTATACCAGGGGTATCATCTATATAAATAGGTGCCTCAGCCAATGCCCCTTGAGCAATCATCACATTATTCCAATCTTGCTCTGTCAATTGACCTGTACGTAAAGCATGGGAATCAATCATCCCTTCAGCTGCCAACATACGATCAACCAAGCTTTCTGCCCCCATCTCTAGTGAAAAGACTGCAACAGCTTTATTTTGCTTGGTGCCAACATTCTGAGCAATGTTCAACACAAAGGCCGTTTTACCAACTGCGGGACGAGCTGCTAAAATAATTAATTGATCAGGGTGTAAACCTGTTGTAATCTTGTCAAGGTCACGGAAACCTGTCGGTAACCCAGTAACATCTGATGTTTGCTGTGAACGCATCTCCAAAGTATTAAAATTGACATCAAGAACTTCAGATATTTTGCGGAAACCACTACGATTGCTATGCTCTGAAACATCAACTAGGGCCTTCTCAGCATTCGCAATAATTTCATCAGATTCAGTAGCGCCCTCATATGCTTGGTTGACAGTCTCTGTCAATCTATTTATAATACGGCGAAGCATGGCTTTCTCAGCCACAATCTTAGCATAATACTCAGCATTTGCGGATGTTGGGACACTATTGACCAAATCTACAAGATAAGAAATACCCCCTATATTTTGGAGGTCATCTTGGTCATCTAGAATGGTGCGTACTGTCGTGGCATCAATGGCATCATTTCGATCCGACAGCGTTACCATTGCTTTAAAAATGACACGATGGGAATACTTGTAAAAGTCGTCTGCTTCGATAAATTCTCGAACTGTAATCAACTTTTCCGGGTTAATGAAAATAGCCCCTAGAACAGACTGTTCCGCTACTAAATCATGAGGTTGCACTCGTAATTCTTGAGCTTCTGCCACAATTATTCCCTCCTTTACAAGATTTACTTATAGTGTCAACGAATTACTCAGCACTATTTTTGATGTTAAGTTTAATTTGTGCACTCACTTCTTTATGAAGCTTTACAGGAACCTCAATTAGACCAATCGCACGAATAGGATGTTCAAGTTCAATATGGCGTTTATCAACTTTGATACCAAATTGTTTTTGAAGTCCTTCTGCAATCTTTTTGGCTGTAATTGAACCAAAAGTACGTCCGTCTGGTCCGACCTTCTCAGTAAATTGAAGACGATTTTCTTCTTTTTCAAGTTGCTCTTTAACTTGCTTCGCTTCAGCCAACAACTCTGCTGCATGTTTTTCTTCAGATTTTTGCTTACCTTTCAACTCACCGATAGCTTGGTTTGTCGCTTCCTTGGCAAGATTCTTTTTAATCAAGAAGTTTTGAGCGTAACCTGATGGTACTTCTTTAATTTCGCCTTTTTTACCTTTACCTTTAACGTCTTGTAAGAAAATAACTTTCATTTTAGTCCTCCTTGGGAGCCAATTCTCCCATAATAGTTTCAATCAATTTATTTTTTGCTTGAGCAACACTACAGTCTCGCAATTGGCAGGCCGCTAAGTTGAAATGGCCTCCACCACCCATTTTCTCCATAATACGTTGTACATTAATCGTTTTATGGCTTCGAGCAGATATATTCACAGTAGAATCACTGGTCCTAGCGACAACAAAAGTTGCTTCGATACCTGCCATGGCAAGCATCGTATCTGCTGCCTTAGAAATCACAACATTATTATAACATTTAGGATTATCACCTGAGGCAACAATGATATCATCTGTAATACGTTCACCTGCTAGAATTAGCTCATTGATACGTCGATACTCTTCAAAATCAGTAGCAGAAATCGTTTGGATTTCTCCACTATCACTTCCTAAACTACGCAGATAAGAGGCGACATCAAAGGTTCGACTAGTCACACGAGTTGAGAAATTTTTAGTATCCAACATGATACCTGCCATAAGGATAGAGGCTTGGATTTTACTCAAACGTTCTGGGGCACCTTGGAATTGCAACAACTCCGTAACCAATTCACAGGCTGAGCTCGCCCCACTTTCAATAAAGGTCAAAACAGCATTTTCAGGAAAATCATCATCTCGACGGTGATGGTCTACAACAATAACTTCATTAAATCGATCATAAAAATCCTTAGATAAGGTTAAATTGATTTTAGAATGGTCAACCATAATTAACAACGAATGTTGGTTGACTAACTCTTCGGCCTCTGAAAGTGTAATAAGAGGTGACTGACCATCTTCTTTTAGCCGTTCGACTGCACGCTCAATATCTGCATTCATAGCCGTATCATCGTAAACAGCATAGCTTTTTCGAACAATTTGACTGGCAAAATGAGCCATACCGACAGTTGCCCCTAGAGCATCCATATCGAGATTCTTATGTCCGACAACAAACACTTTTTCGACTGTTTTCAACTTATCAGAGATTGCAGTCATCATGGCCCTTGTTCTTGTACGAGAACGTTTTACTGTTGAAACAGAACCTCCTCCAAAATAAAGAAGTTCCTTGTGATCATCGTTTTCCTTGACAACAGCTTGATCTCCACCGCGAACTAGTGCGATATTCAAATTCTGCAAGGCAACCTGACCGATTTGATCATGCTTAAGCGTACCAAATGAAATTCCCATGCTCAAAGTCAGTGGTAAACCACGCTCCTGAGCCTGCTGACGGAAATCATCCAAGACAGAAAACTTTTGATCCATGAATTCTGTCAAAACACTGTAGTTGGTGAAGAAGTAAAAACGATCACCTTCAATACGTCGATAATGAATATGCTTGGCCTTAGCAAACTCAGAAATAAACCCTGCCACAAATGTGTTGATTTTTGAAACATCGGCATCGGGTAAACTTCCCGTCACATCGTCATAGTTATCAACTGAAATAATCCCGATAACAGGACGAGTCATATTTGGATCAGCATTTTCATCTTGATCATAAACATTGTCAATAAAATATGTCAACTTATTGTCAAAATCCACAAAAGCGGCATATTTATTATCACCAACGGTTATCACATTCGAAGGTGACCCCTTTCGTTTCTGGGAAATAAAATCCGCAATCAACTGCTTATTGAAATTTCCATTTTCATCCGAAAGTACTAGCTTCGCATAGGGGTTGAACCATTCAATATGATCGTTCTCATCAAAAGTAATAACCCCAACAGGCATCTTTCCGAGAAGGGTCTTCAAAGAATCTTCAACATCCTGATTCAGTTCATCTAATTGCTCTATTTCTAAGGACTCATATGTTGTCTTTTGGTAATGCAATAAGGCAACAACTACTACCATAATAATAAAAAGCGCAAAAATGAGTGCAGACTCCGATTTTAGTACGCGAACAAAAATAGTAGCAATTCCAAAAAGAATTAGCCCAATCATTACAAGATGAATCGTTGCAAAGTGAAATCTTTTCATATAAAACCTCTTAATCTAACAATTATAACATAAAAAAGCCTTAATTAAAAGGCTTTTAAACGTGTTAGCACCGTTAGTCTACTTTCCTGCGGGCCTTATTATTACCTTCAAGATAAACCATCAAAATTGAGATATCTGCTGGGTTGACCCCTGAAATACGACTCGCTTGACCAATGGTCTCAGGATTGATTTTCTTAAATTTTTGACGAGCTTCGGTAGCAATGGAATCAATAGCATCCCAATCAATATTTTTTGGAATCCTCTTTTCTTCCATACGTTTCATCTTAGCTACTTGATCCAAAGCTTTATTAATATAACCTTCATACTTGATTTCGGTCTCAAGCAACTCTACTATCTTCGCGTCCAAATCTTCTGCAGCTGGACCTACAAACTGAGTAGCTGTGGCGTAATCAATCTCTGGTCTACGCATAAACTCTTTAGCTGTCATGGCATCTGTCAATGGCTTAAAGCCTAGAGCTTGAATTTTTTCATTCGTCTCTTTAATAGGTTTTAATTTTTCTTTTGACAGACGTGTCAACTCGCTGTCAAACTGATTTTTCTTAATTTCAAAGATACGCCAACGTTCATCGTCAACCAAACCAACTTCTCGACCAATAGGTGTCAAGCGCATGTCAGCATTATCATGACGTAATATGAGACGATACTCTGCGCGTGATGTCAATAAACGATATGGCTCCAAGGTTCCTTTTGTGACAAGATCGTCAATCATTACACCAATATAGGCATCACTACGTTTGAGAATAAGTTCAGGTTTACCTTGAACTTTAAGAGCCGCATTGATACCAGCAACTAGACCTTGACCTGCTGCCTCCTCGTATCCAGAAGTTCCGTTGGTCTGTCCTGCTGTAAAGAGACCTGAAATCAACTTCGTTTCAAGTGTTGCACGTAGTTGATGAGGGAGCACGATATCATATTCAATCGCATAACCAGTTCGCATCATCTCTGCCTTTTCGAGACCTTTAATTGAGTGAATCAACTCTTTTTGAACATCTTCTGGCAGACTAGTTGACAGGCCTTGCACATAGACTTCCTCAGTCTCTCTTCCTTCAGGTTCAAGGAAAAGTTGATGGCGATTCTTATCGGCAAATCGGACAATTTTATCTTCGATTGATGGACAATAACGAGGTCCTACACCCTTGACAATACCTGAAAACATTGGGGCACGGTGTAAATTGTTATTGATAATATCGTGGCTCTCTTGATTCGTATAAGTTAGCCAACAAGGAATTTGATCCTGAAGATAATCTTCATCCTTCGACAAGAATGAAAAATGATTCGGCTTTTCGTCACCTGGTTGAATTTCAGTTTCTTCATAATTAATTGATGATGCCTTGACACGAGGAGGGGTACCTGTTTTAAATCTTCCTATTTCAAGGCCAAGATCCCTCAAGTTATCTGCCAATGTAACAGATGCAAGACTATTATTAGGACCTGAAGAATATTTGAGCTCACCTAGGATAATTTCACCACGCAAAGCTGTTCCTGTTGTGACAACAACCGCTTTAGCTCCATATTTTTGATTTGTGGCTGTTCTGACACCAGCTACCTTACCATCTTCAACAAGAATTTCATCAACCATGGACTGACGGAGAGTCAGGTTTTCCTGACGCTCAACTGTATGCTTCATTGTCATAGCATACAAGGCTTTATCGGCTTGTGCACGTAAAGCTCTGACAGCAGGTCCCTTACCGGTATTCAACATTTTCATCTGAATATAAGTTTTATCAATATTTTTACCCATCTCTCCACCAAGGGCATCAATCTCACGGACAACAATCCCCTTGGCAGATCCCCCAATAGAAGGATTACATGGCATAAAAGCCAGCATCTCTAGGTTAATAGTCGCTAATAAAACCTTACATCCCATGCGGGCTGCAGCTAAGCTAGCTTCCACACCAGCGTGACCAGCACCAACAACAATTACATCAAAATTTTCATCAAACTCGTAAGACATTTTTTAGATTTATGCAGTGATTTACAATCAACTGCCCATCCTTTCCTTGTTTTTTCCTACAAAAATAGCCAAAACTCCAGAAAACTGTACGCAAAAACGCACAATTCTCATGAGCTTTGACCATCATGACTATTGTTAAAGTTATTTTATCAAATCAAATCGTTTTGTCAATGAAAATCACTGTTTAATCAAGGTCTGCACACTGACGATAATCATCTGTATACCTATGGAGAATAGTAAAAGTCCCATCATTTTCGTTATAATTTTCATCAAATTTTCTCCCAAGAAGCCTGCAATTTGTTTTGCACTTCTTAACAGGAGATAAGTGATGACACATAGTAGAGCAAAAGCAACTACGGTTATCAGTTGATTCTGCAAACCTCCATTAGCCAGACTTAAAGCAGTTGTAATTGTACCTGGTCCTGCAAAAAGTGGCATTGCAAGAGGAGAAATAGCAATAGACATTGGATCTGAATTTACTGCTTGCTGCTCCATTCCTTTATAGCTAGGTGAATGATTACCATTAATCATATGGTAACCGATAACAGCCACTAATATTCCGCCAGCAATTCTGAAAGAAACAATTGTAATTCCAAATACTTTAAAAATGAAATCTCCTGAAAAGATAAAAACAGTTATAATAACAAAGGCAATCAAAAGACTCCTAAAAGCAATTTTTCGTGAAATTTTTTGACTATCATCTGCTACTAAAGCCATGTAAGCAGGAAGATTTGAAATTGGGTTCATTATAGCGAAAAATGCCATAAATGCATAAAAAAATTGAGAACTCATCGTTTTTACTTAACTCCAGTTAGATATACTGACAAACTTTTCCGTCTTTATACGCTTGGTCAATAATACCGCCGCCCAAGCATTCCTGACCATCATAGAAAACAACGGCTTGACCTGGTGTAATAGCACGCTGAGGTTCAGCAAAAACAACCTCTGCTTTATCACCCTTAACCTTTACAGTAACTTTACTATCAGGTTGACGATAACGGAATTTTGCTGTGCATTCCATTTCAAATTCTTCTGGCATATCTCGAGTAAAGTGAATCATTGAAGCGTCAAGAGAAGTTGACATCAAGGACTCATGGTGGAAACCTTGACCCACGTAAAGAATATTTTTAGAAAGATCTTTTCCTACTACAAACCAAGGAGCATTATCGCCACCTTTTTGGCCACCAATACCCATACCACCACGTTGACCAATAGTGTAATACATGAGTCCGTTGTGTTCACCCATATCACGACCATCAACAGTCATCATACGACCTTTTTGAGCTGGCAAGTATTGACTAAGAAACTCTTTAAAGTTTTTCTCACCAATAAAACATATTCCTGTTGAATCTTTTTTCTTGGCTGTTGCAAGACCTGCACGTTCAGCAATCTCACGAACATCTGGCTTTTGTAGATGTCCTAAAGGAAACATCGTTTTCTGCAACTGCTCTTGCGAAAGTTGACTAAGGAAGTAGGTTTGATCTTTATTGTTATCTGCACCACGCAACATATGGACAATGCCGTCTTCATCGCGAACAACTTGAGCGTAATGTCCTGTAGCCACATAATCCGCTCCCAATGTCATCGCATAATCTAAGAAAGCCTTAAACTTGATTTCCTTATTACACATAACGTCTGGATTAGGGGTACGGCCTGCACGGTACTCTGCTAAGAAATACTCAAATACACGATCCCAGTACTCTTTTTCAAAGTTGACAGAGTAATAGGGGATACCAATCTGATCAGCTACTGCTGCTACATCTTTATAATCTTCGGTTGCGGTACACACACCAAATTCATCTGTGTCATCCCAGTTTTTCATGAAAACACCGATTACATCATAACCTTGCTCTTTTAAAAGTAAGGCTGTTACTGATGAATCAACGCCACCACTCATACCGACAACAACACGTGTTTTTGAATTATCAGTCATAGATAACTCCTCCCATCAAATAAAAATTAACATAGACTTGAAGGGTCTAGTTATTCAAATATCGATTTGAAGGTCGATTTTGAAGCGTAAAAGCACGCAAGCTTAATTATATCATGATTAAAGAATAATGCAAAAAGGTTACCACTAGGCAACCTTTTTGATACTTGTTTTCGTGTAAAGCCACTGTAAACCTATTACTCCTAAGACTATTATTGGAATCAATAACGCTACAAATAGCCATCCTGGCTCCTTATAACTTAACACAAGTTTATTCTGTCCTTCTTGTGATGAAACGGTCGGTGTACCAATCGTTGACAAGTTATAGGCATCCTTGTCTAATTCTTTACCATTTAGTGTCAAGATGGAATCTTTATAGACAACTATCGGTAGATTCAGTTCCTCCCCTTCAGCAGCTTGCCAAGTTAATACAAGATTACCATCTTCTAGTAGCTTTTCTGCCTTCTGATTCGTAACGATATTTTCGTAATAAAGATCATAAGTGTTCTGCTTACCTATTGTCCCATAAATAGGTACGTAATCTGGTGTGGGTTTGACAACTAAATTTAAAAACTGTGACAAGTCACTGTCATTCATGGTAAGACTTATCGTCTGGTAATCTCCTTCAACGTAAGTATGTTTAACAATGGAAATAAGTTCACCATCTTGTGCCGCAGTTTTTACACGATCGGTAGTATCCATCATATTCTGAATGAGACCAACACCCGCAAAGGCAAAGAGTAAAACAGCAATACTTTTTCGCCAGTTTACAAATCGCGTGACCGTTAACCCCGTAATTGCTAAAAGTAAAATGGTGGCAGGAACAAAGAATCTAAATGGAAATTGAATCAGTTCAGCAAATGTGTTTCCATTTTCTACTAGATGCTGCCACGGAAAAAGACCTGTCGACAAGAAGAAAAAGACAAAATAAATAAAATGCAGTATTTTTTTCCATCTAGCAAATTTCTTCCAATTCAAAACAGCGTAAAGAAACTGTAAAATGAGTAACACCATTAAGGAAATTGGGGTATATAGCCAATATCTTGCTGTCCCATCTATCCCATTCTTACCTATTTCTCTATTTATAAATGGATCTAAGAGATGATTAGTCCCTCTCAAATATAGGAGTACTAACCAGACATTGACAGTCAGTAAGAGGAATAGAATGACTGCTATAAGGACTTGAACGAAGGTTTCCTTTTTCTTAGCGATAGGAGACTTTACAAAAGTGTAAAGATAAAAAGGAAGATACATCATCACTAATATCAAAGCACTGAGTACGTGAACCTGAAAAATCAATGCCATAGACAAGGCAAGTCTAATTGGTTCTACTTTTTGATAAAAGACATAGTGAATTGCTGGAATAAAACAAAAAGGTAGTAAAGCTGCTCCCCAACTAGAGAAACCCTGACGCATCGTCCAGTATTGGATAGAGAATGTTGTCGCATAGAGTAAACCTAGTGACAAGGCAATGTTTGTCTTAACTTTACACTGCTTGAGCAAGGCATACATTGAGGACTCTGCTAGTATATGTAGTAATACCCTTGACACAATCTGATAACGAAACCAAGTGCCACTTATTAAAATAAGCCCTCCTTGTAAATAGGCAAAAAAAGGACCGTAAAGAGCATTGACAATGCGGCCTGACTGTTGGAATCCATATAAAGATAAAAAGTAAGAAAGGTTACCATTTTTTAGTTGCATAGCAGCTTCATAGAACCTGTTATAGTGAAAGATGGAATCTGAACCTAAAATGACTTTTCTTGTAAGTAGTTGTGGTGTAACCAATAACACAGCAAAAGCTATAATAATAAGAGAAACCCACAACTTTTCTCTTGATTTAAAAATTTGTTTCATTGCTATACCTTTCATTCCTATTATAACAAAAAGGCCATACCCTACCTAGTAATAACAAGTAGCTCTATAAAACAGATTACCTACATCCAAATTAAAAAGCTGAGAGCATGCTCCCAACTTCTATTAATATTAGTAATTCCAAGCTGACAAACCTTGTGCGTTATAGGCATTCAAGGCTGATTGAATTTGATCCTCAACTGTTGCAGTAGAGCCCCATCCAGGCATTGTTTGAAAAAGACCTGATGCACCTGAACCATTTGCTGCAGTATGATCACCATTTGACTCACGCGCAATAATTGACTCCCAAGTTGACTGAGGAACACCAGTAGCTGCTGCCATCTGTGCCGCCGCATAAGAACCAACTTCTCCTGCAGTGTTCCCATTTGAGAGAACAACTGACCCGCTACCAGTTGCAGCAACCGAAGGAGCTGTTCCAGTATTTTGAGTCGACGTAGTATCAGTATTCGTTGAAGCAGCGCTTGTAGTAGCAGTATCTGACTGAGACTTTTCAGCTGCTTCTACCGATTCTCCTGTTGTTTCTGACTGAGGCTTACTTTCTTCAACCTTTTCTTTATTAGCTTTATTCTCTTTACTTGAGCTAATTTCTGTTGATTTAACTAAATCTGCTGTCGATTCTGACGTTGTTGATGCTGTTGAAGGTGCTGGGGTAACAGAATCTGAAAATGCATTAACCAACCCTTTATTAATTAGTGTAGACAGTGATACTGCCAAAATGACAATAAAACTTGTTACAATTGCCACTAGTACCGCCAATGATTTCTTCGCTGCTAATTTGATACGGCGTCCCTTATAACTTTTTTTAAACATAAATCCCTCCTAGTTAATTCTAGTTACATTCATCATAACTTAGTAATATTACTGCCGATTATTTGTATTATGTCTAATGTTACAATGATTTATCATTTTAATAAAAAAATGCCAAAAATCTGGCATTTTCCCCTTATTTGTATGAGGTTTGACTAGTTTTCCTCATAAGTCAGTAATAATGATTTAGTACCAACCATTAGCATTCCAGAAAGCAAGAGCTGCTGTCCATGAACCATAACGGCTTGCTACATAATTATCTGCTACCTTCTCTTGATTTTCAGGAGACAAGTCTCCGTTCAAATATGATGATGCTAATTGGTAACGTCCATAATATTGCCCATTTTGAGCTGTATAGCTACCGCTTGACTCACGTTGAGCGATTTCTTCTTTGGCAGCTACCTCTGAAGAAGAAAGATTTGTATTGGTCGCTTGAGTATCTTCACTTTGTGTAGACTCTGTTGATTGTGTTGATTCAACAGCTGCTTCCGCTGTAGCTGTTGTAGCTGAAGGTTCTGTAGTCTCTTCAGTTGTTTCATTAATTGTTAAGCTTTGACCAATAGAAATCTTATTGGCATCTTGAATACCGTTTTTTGAAACGATTTCATCTACGGTCGTACCATTTTTCTTAGCAATAGCTGAAAGTGTATCACCTTTTTGAACTGTGTAAGTTTCTGCATTAGCTAAAGCTGTTGCCCCAAGTGTTGCTACTGTAACAAGTCCAAAAAGACCTAATTTTTTAGTGTTAGATGTATTCTTTTTTTGCATGATGATGCTCCTTTATCTATTTATAGTCCAATCCATATTAGTCAAAGATTTTAAGTTATTTTATTGTTTATGACTAATGGGTAAATCAACTTGCTTTCTCTATATAGGGATTTCTCAATCCAGATTAAGCTGAAGAACTATAACCATGTATCTATGATACCTTGGAAATATAACATCCCCTTGTTAGGGATATTAAAAATATTACAAGTAGGTTGGGATTAGACGAAAAAAGAACGCCTACGTGGGCGTCCATCTAAAACTTCTAGGTCTTAAGATCTAGTTTTTATTTATCTCAACGAATTAACTCTTAAGATAAAAAAGCATTAATCCTAAAGCTAAAATAGCAATAATTGATAAGGTATCTCGACCATTCCATGAAAGTCGACGATATTTTATTCGTCCTTCACCACCTTGATAGCCTCGTGCTTCCATAGCAATCGCCAAAGCATCTGCTCGTTTAAAGCTTGATGCAAACAAAGGAATTAAAATAGGTATTATTGACCGTACCTTTTGAATAATATTTCCTTCACCAAAGTCAACACCACGCGCCTTTTGAGCATTCATAATACGAGTCGTATCATCCATCAAAGTTGGTACAAAACGTAGACTCAAAGATAGCATTAAACCAATTTCATGTGCTGGCACTTTGAAAACAGTAAGAGGTTTTAAAAGTGATTCAACTGCATCAGATAAACTTAAAGGTGTTGTCGTTAGAGTAAGTAGGGTGGAAAAACTAATAATGAGGATAAATCTAAGGAATATCATCCAACCTTGATTTAAACCGACTTCCGTAATCTTTAAAAAGCCGATAGACCAAAGCACACTCCCTTTTGTATTGAAGAAAACTTGAAATAGGGTAGAAAATAAAATAATCCAAATCATTGGTTTGATTCCACCTAAAAAGAAACCAAGTTTTATTTTAGACAAGAAAACCAAGAAAAGTGTAAATAAAGTTATTACAGCATAAGTTAAGGGATTATTAGCCCAAAAGATAATAACAATATAAATCAGCATGGCTAATAATTTACTTCTAGGGTCTAATCGGTGTATAAAAGAGTCCCCAACAATATAACGTCCAATAATTAACTTATCCATGCGACACCACCTCTACGAATTCCTCGATTGTAATAGGGAGACTTTCAAATTGATAACCTTTTTCTTGTAGCTGTAGCGCAAACTCTGTGATTTTAGGAACACCTAACTGCTTTTCTTTAAGAAAAGTAACCTTTTGAAAAACATCTTTAGGAGCTCCCGACAACACTAGTTGCCCTTTTTCCATAACATTCACAGCTGTCGCATAATCGGCAACATCATCCATCAAGTGAGTAACTAAAACAATCGTCATTCCAGAAAGATGTAACTCCTTAAAGAGAGACATCAATTCCTTCCGGCCCTGTGGATCTAGACCGGCAGTCGGTTCATCCAGCACTAGAATATCTGGTTGCATAGCTAGAATCCCTGCGATGGCAACACGTCGCATTTGTCCCCCTGATAAATCAAAAGGATTCTGTCCATGAAACTCTTCCGGGAGTCCAACTAATTTTAGACTTTCAATAGCACGTTGTTCTGCTTCTTCCTTAGAAACTCCGAAATTTTGAGGTCCAAAGGCAACATCTTCTAAAACAGTTTCTGCAAATAACTGACTTTCTGGAAATTGAAAAACTAAACCTACCTTCTTACGAATTGGTTTTATGTCCTTATTCTTTGATTGACTGGTTATGATCGTATCATCAACGTGAACCTGACCACTAGTGGGTAAATAAAGGCCATTCAAGAGCTGCATAATAGTAGATTTACCACTTCCTGTATGTCCAATAAAGGCCGTATATGAACCATCTTTTATCGTCGTCGTCATATCAAAAAGGGCACGCCCCTCAAAAGGAGTACCCGCTTGATAGATATAACTTACATTTTTGAGAGAGATTCCCATAGTTGTTCTACCAATTCCTTTTCTGTCAGATAGTCTTCACAATCTATCAGACCTTTATTTCTTAGCTTTTGAGTTAATAATGCACTAAAAGGGATATCTAAACCTAAGTCAACTAACTCTGAGCCTCTACTAAATAGTTCACGAGGACTTGAAACAGACTCCACTTTACCTTTTTTCAAAACCAAAACACGGTCACTCAAAGCGACCTCATCGAGATCATGAGTAATTGATAAAACAGTCATTCCGTATTCTTTACGAATAGCTTTAATAGATTGAATCAATTCCTGGCGACCTTCTGGGTCAAGCATGCTAGTTGCCTCATCCAAAATCAAAATAGATGGTCTCATAGCTACAATACCTGCGATAGCCACACGTTGTTTTTGGCCTCCAGATAATCTAGCTGGCTCTCTATCCTTAAATTCTGACATTCCTACAAATTCCAGAGCCTCTTGAACTCTTGAAGCCATTTCTTCATAGGGAACACCTTTATTTTCAAGACCAAAAGCAACATCATCTTCAACAGTTGCCCCAACAAATTGATTATCTGGATTTTGAAAGACCATACCAATCTTATCACGGATATCCCAGACATTGTCTTCTGTTAATTCTTGACCATCAACAATAATCTGCCCAGACTCTGCCACTAATAGTCCGTCAATAAGACGTGCTGTCGTGGATTTTCCAGAACCATTATGCCCTACAATGGATAACCATTCCCCACGTTTCACGTGAAACGATACATCATCAAGAATATAGGATGGTTGATCTTGATGATATTTAAACTTTAAATTTTTTATTTCAATCATTGATTTATCGTACTATTTGAAAGTATCCTTAAATAAGAAACCTGCACCTTTGAAATAATCATAGCCTGAGTAAATTGTAAAGAACAAAGCAATATAAAGCATAATTGTTCCTACAAAATGCAGATGACACAATAATAGAATAATAGATAACATCTGAGTCACTGTCTTAATCTTACCAGGCATAGCTGCAGCGAGAACTGTACCACCATTCTCCACTAATAAAAGACGAAGACCTGTGACTGCAAGCTCACGACAGATAATAACTGAAACCACCCAGGCTGGCGCTTGATTAATACCGACTAACATAATAAATGCTGACATCACTAGCATCTTATCTGCCAATGGATCTGCAAATTTCCCGAAATTAGTAACAACATGCCATTTTCGTGCCAAATAGCCATCTAAATAATCTGTAATACTGGCAATAGCGAAGACAACCGCCGCAGCAATATGCATGACATTACTTGACGCAAGTGATGTCATCAGTAAAAAGATAGGAATCAAAACAATTCTAGCAAGTGTCAATAAATTAGGTAAATTTTCTTTTTTAAACATTTCTTCTCGATTCTATTGGATTCTTAATGTGAGGTAGCTAGGTGTATTTTTATCTAATTGAGATAAATCAAGTGACTCCCCATTTACCTTTAGAGTTACTTTTGAAGATTGAGCAATAATAATTTGAGTTGGTTTAGTTTTACCAGAAAAATCTAAAGAGTATTTTGAATTTTTCGTTTTTGAAAGGAGGTAACTCTCTGAAGTATCTGAGTTATCTACTGAAAACCATGTGTCATCACTATCTTTTGATAACTCCACATCTAAAACTACTGAAGAATTTACATTGGAGAAATCAACCATTAGTTGATTACCTTGAGTTGTCGTTGTAACATTTGCCCCCGAAACGGTAACCTCAGAAATGCTTCGTGACGATTTAGCCTTACTAGCCGTCGACAGATGATTAACTGTAGAGATAGTATTTGGTTTTATCACTTGAGGTTGATTAGAAAGATGTCTAACAATAATATAACCTACTGAGCAGATGATAAGTAACGAAACCGCACTAAGCACTAGTAAAGGTAGATAGTTAGACTTTCTTTTTTCTTCACGTTTATGCTTTAAAAAGCGTGACATGGGAGCTTTAGCAGCTAAGGTATCTTCCTTACGTTCAACTGGTTTCTTCTCTTTTTTTAGTTTTTGCTCATTCTGTCTCTGCTCCTCAAACAGACGTTTTCCATCTAAACCAACCGAAGTGGCATACTTTTCAAGCGCCTCTTGCTGAATGTCCTCTGGCAAAGCCTTAAGTTGATCCATTTCCATAGCCAGAAGAAACTGGGCTTCGACTCCAGAAAATTTTTCTACATCATACAAACTTAACTCTTTCTTTATACGCGCTGCACGTAATTGCTCACCTAGAGAGTGTAACTTCATTTTTCCCCTTTCTAATATTCTTCTTTGTTTTCGTGTCTCTATTATAGCAAATAATCACTTATTTAGGGAAGACAACAAAATCGGTAATCTCCATATTTGAGAGATAGTGATTCAAAAAATCCTTCAACTCCTTGGAAGTAATGCTCATCAGTTCCTGACCAAAATCAAAGTATGTTTTATCATTCTCAAAATACGCTAAATATTGGCTCCCTAAATTCTGGATATTGTCTAGACTACGTAAAAATTCACCATACAAGGCTTTCTTTTGTAAATCCAATGCTTCTTCCGTCAACAATCGTTTTTTATCTGCCGATGTCATCACTTGACGAATTAAACTTGACATACGGATAGGCTCTGCAGTGTCCATAGTCATAACGACAAATGAATATCGATTAGATACCTCGTATTCAATTGACACAGACTCGTCTATTTTTCCTTCAGCATACCAATTTTGATAATAAGGAGACGTCCAGCCAAACAGTAAATTGAACAATAACTGTACCAGTATATTTTCTCTCATACGATTATCAGTAAAAGGAACACTCTTAAAACCAATGGCTAGTTTTGAGATGAATATCTCCATTTGAAGACTATCTAATTTTTGGATATCTGACTCAATAGGGTGCTTTTCTTTCTCGACTATTCTCTCAGGTGGTGTAAACTTACTTTGTTTTTCATTGACAAGAGTGTAAATGTTTCCAACATCAAAATCGCCCACTAAGACGAGATGACAGTTTGCTGGCCTGTAAAAGCAATCAAAATTATCTTTTAAGTCCTTTACAGTAATTTCTTCAATGCTATCAACACTTCCAGCAATATCTTGTCCTAATATAGTATTAGGATACAAACTTTGTAAACAACCTAGATAAACTCTGTAGTCAGGATCATCCTGATACATATTTATCTCTTGTTCAATAATTCTTTTTTCATGATTGACAGCATCTTCAGAACTTGTAAAGCTCGATGTAAACTTTAATAAAAGCTCTAAAGACTCCTCAAAGTGGTCAAGGGTAGAAAAATAATATGTTGTCTTCTCCAATGTTGTAAAAGCATTGACATCAGCTCCAAGCTTGACAAAATCCAATGTCACATCCCTTCCCTGCTCATCCTCAAATAGCTTGTGTTCAAGAAAATGAGCAATACCTGCAGGGTAAGATTGTGACTCACCATCAATATAAAAGTGATTATCTAGCGCCCCAAAATTTGTTGACAAAAAGGCGACTTTTTCTACAAATCCTTTTTTCTTAATGATTGATAAAGACATACCATTATCTAAAATTGCTGAATAAACTTCTTCATCAATTTTTTGATAATAACGTTTCTTCAAAGCAGCCATTTTAAGACACTCCTTCTAAAAAGAACAAACTCTGTAGCTTAACTTGACGTGCTACACGGCAAACATCTTTTTTAGTAACCTTCTCAATCTCATCTAACCAATTCTCCAATGAAAGACTTTTATCGCCAAAAATCACCTTATTAAAACGTTGTTCCACTAATGTTAAGGCATGATCTTCAGAGAGTAGAGCATTCATTCGTATGATTTTTTTGGTTTGATTCAGGAGAGAGCTTGAAAAACGTCCTAATTTAATGTAATTCAATTCTCTACTAATTCCTCGCATAGCCTGATCTCTATTAGATTTTTCAATTCCAGCGTAAACTTCTAGTAAACCTGTAAAGATATCAAATTGACTACTAATTGAATAAGCCAACCCTTCCTTTTCTCGAAGTGTTGTAAACAAGGCTGAATGGGCAAATTCACCGAACATTGCATTGAATACAATTAAAGCAAAGTAATCTTTATCTCCATATTGACACGGAAATTGGTACCCTAGCTGTAAAATAGATTGACTACTCTGTCTAGGTTCTATCTTTTCTTTCACAACATTGACATAAGGTTGACTATAGCTAAACTGTAAATCAACTTGACGTCCTTCCAAAGGAAAACGATGTAAAGCTTGGAGTACTTGATAATCATCAAATTCTCCAACCATAAAGATATCAATACGATCTCTTGTCAACATACTTTGAAATTCTTGATAAGCTGTAAACGAGGTCTCTGCTTCAACAAGTTCTGCTTGACCATATTTTGGAACTTTCAAGCCCTCATTTACAAAATAAAGCTCTCTTCCTTTAACTTCACTGTAATAGTAATTATTCTCCGTGTCAACATCCAGGTATGTCATTAAATTTTGTTTTTCTATGTCAAATACTTTATTTTGGTATTGGGCTACTCTTGACAGTGGCTTGTAAAGACACTCTTTCAAAAATCCTAGCACTTCCCAAAACAATCCATCATTCGTAGGGATAAAGGTATCTTTCAGATATGTCAACTCGATGTCAACGCTATGTGTCAATCCTTTAGTTGACACTCTAGTTGACAACTGTGTTCCATAAAGAAAAGCTAGTCTCTCTTTAAAAGACTGTACTGTTGGATACGTCTGATTGGCTGTAGCTAACATTTGTGAAACTAGGGCTCGTTTAGCAATTGTTTGTTTATTCAAAGATCCTGTCATTCGAAAAACAATACGATTAGTTTTATATTTTTGTGTTGGAATGAAGTGTACATAGACACCATCAGCAATTTTCATTGATAACCTCTAAAAAGTTTATGCTTCCAATTATACCATTTTTATGCTATCTTATCTCAAGAGAAAGTTGAGGTACTATGGAATATAAATTATTTGGTGAATACATCACACTGCAGGCACTTTTAAAAGAATTAAGTATCATTCATAGTGGAGGAGCTATAAAAGGTTTCTTGGCTAATAATACCGTTTTATTCAACGGTGAGGATGAAAAACGTCGTGGAAAAAAACTTCGTTATGGAGATGTTATTACCATTCCGTCTGAGGAACTTGAAATAACGATTGTAGCTCCTACGACAAATGAAATTGAAGAACATCAAAAAGCAGTCGCTGAAAAAGCACGTGTTGCTGCCATTGTTAAAAAAATGAATCAGGATAATAAAAAGAAACAAAAAGCACATCCGTCAAAAGAAAGCAATAAAACTAAACGAAAACCCGTTCGTTTCCCAGGAACCTAACTATGTGGCTCGAAAAAATTGATATTCAACACTTTAGAAATTATACTGAAGCCTCTGTGAGCTTCTCACCTCATCTCAATATTTTTCTTGGTCGCAATGCCCAAGGAAAAACAAATATTCTTGAGGCCATCTATTTTCTAGCATTGACACGTAGTCATCGGACCCGTTCAGATAAAGAACTGATTCAATTTCAACAAAATACTCTCAAACTTAACGGCATCGTGCATCGTCATAGTGGGAAGCTACCTCTGGAAATCAGTTTATCTAATAAAGGACGCATAACAAAGGTTAACCACCTCAAACAAGCTAAATTATCCGATTATATCGGTCACATGACTGTGGTGCTATTTGCTCCTGAGGATTTACAACTTGTAAAAGGATCTCCAAGCCTGAGACGTAAATTTATAGATATTGATTTAGGACAGATTAAGCCTGTTTATCTCTCAGACTTATCAAGTTATAATCATGTACTCAAACAACGTAATGCTTATCTCAAATCTACTGACAATGTAGACATTAATTTCCTCTCAGTGTTAGATGAACAGCTTTCCGATTTTGGAACACGAGTTATCGAACATAGACTAGAATTTATCAAGCAATTAGAGGAGGAGGCAGATAGACATCATAGTAACCTCTCAAATCAGATAGAGCGCCTTAAAATCTCCTACGAATCTAATATCCCACTGGAAAATAACAAAGTTATTCGCGAATCATTTTTAACCACGTTAAAGCAAAATCACAAAAGAGATATCTTCAAAAAGAACACTGGTGTTGGTCCACATAGGGATGATTTGACATTTTACATCAATGACATGAACGCATCTTTCGGCAGTCAGGGGCAGCAACGTAGCCTCATTCTTTCTTTAAAAATGGCTGAGATTGCTCTGATAAAAAAAGTAACAGGTGAATTTCCTATTCTTCTCCTCGATGATGTCATGAGTGAGCTTGACAACCACCGTCAACTTAAACTGTTAGAAAGTATTGACGAAGAGGTTCAAACCTTCATGACGACAACTTCACTTGATCATCTGAGTAACCTACCACCTGATTTAAAGACCTTCTTAGTTAAGAATGGTGATATTTATGAAAAACAAGTCGATTAAATGACTTGTTTTTCTATTTTTCGTGATTGACACATGTGACAAGCGTTACCCAATAAGCTGTAAATCATTTTCGCCTAAACCCTTTTATCAACAACCATAATCACGTAAATACGTTGTAAACTTATTGTAAATATCTCTGTAAACAAAAAGTACTTATCTGAGATAAGTACTTTTATGTTTATTAATGAGCTGAGTAGTTAGGCGCCTCGTTGGTAATTTGAACATCGTGAGGGTGACTTTCAATAAGTCCTGCACCTGACATTTCAACAAACTGAGCTTTGTCATGTAAAGCCTGAATATCTTCTGCACCTGTATAACCCATACCTGCACGGATACCGCCAATCAATTGGAATACAATATCAGCAGCAGAACCTTTATAAGCTACACGGCCTTCAATTCCTTCTGGAACAAGTTTATTCGCTTCATTAACTGCACCTTGGAAGTAACGATCGCTTGATCCCTTCTTCATCGCTGCAATTGATCCCATACCACGGTATGATTTATATTTACGACCTTGGAAAATCTCAGTTTCACCTGGTGCTTCATCAGTACCAGCAAACATAGAACCAAGCATTACAGCATTACCACCTGCTGCAAGAGCTTTTACAATATCACCTGAGTATTTGATACCACCATCAGCAATGATTGTTTTTCCGTATTCACGCGCAACACTTGCAGCATCGTAAATAGCAGTGACTTGAGGAACACCTACACCCGCAACCACACGTGTTGTACAAATAGAACCTGGTCCGATACCTACTTTAACGACATCGACACCTGCTTCATAAAGTGCACGCGCACCTTCAGCTGTTGCAATATTTCCTGCAATCAAAGTACGATCTGGGAAGTGGGCACGAATTTCAGCAATTTTACGAAGAACACCTGCTGAATGACCATGTGCAGTATCAATGACAATAGCATCTGCGCCTGCTTCAAAGAGAGCTTCTGCACGTTCAAAGGTATCAGAAGTAACCCCTACAGCACCTGCTACCAAAAGACGACCGAACTCATCCTTAGCTGCATTAGGAAACTCGATAACTTTTTCGATATCCTTAATAGTAATGAGTCCTGACAAACGACCTTCTTCATCAACTAGAGGTAGCTTTTCAATACGATGCTCATGGAGAATACTTTCAGCTGTTTCAAGATCTGTTCCAACTGGAGCAGTGACCAATTTTTCAGAAGTCATGTGTTCTGAAATTGGAGTATCGTAATTAGAGATAAAACGCATATCACGGTTTGTGATAATACCAACCAATTTACGATTTTCAAGTGTCTCAACAATTGGAACCCCTGAAATACGGTAACGTTGCATCAACTCTTCAGCTTCAGCAACTTTATTTTCAGGCGTTAAGAAGAATGGATCAATGATGACACCATTTTCAGAGCGCTTTACTTTTCGAACTTCTTCAGCTTGTTCCGCAATAGACATATTTTTGTGAATGACACCCAAACCACCTGCACGAGCAATTGAGATAGCCATCTTACTATCTGTTACCGTATCCATGGCTGCAGTGATAATTGGGATATTTAATGTCAAATTTTTAGCCAATTTCGTCTTCAAGTTGACGTTGTTTGGTAGAACATGACTTTCCGCAGGAATAAGCAATACGTCATCAAAAGTGTAACCTTTTTTCAAGAATTTAGTGTCCCAATTTGACATTATAATCGTCCTCTTTTCTCAAAGTTTTGAGGTACAGAAACCCCAGTCTATTTTTTAATTGATAATATCATATCATGCTAAAATGATTTGTCAACAGATTTCGCATAAGATTCTAAGAAAACCTTTTTCCAAATAAAAATAGGGCTCCAGATTATCTTGAGTCCCTACTTTTTATTTCTTAAAAATAATTAATTCCCATTGCTTCTTTTACTTCTGCCAATGTTTGTCCAGCAACTTCACGCGCTGCTTGACTACCTTTTTCAAGCATACGGAAAACTTCTCCCATATCCTTGGCATATTCTAAACGGCGTTCACGAATTGGAGCTAACTCACGTTCTAAGATTTCTAGAAGATAACGTTTTGTCTTCACATCTCCTAAACCACCTCGTTGATAATGTTCTTTCATTTCAGCAATTGTAGTAGCATCCTCTTCGCGACCAAAGATATCAAGATAATGGAAAACCATATTACCTTCAATTTGGCCTGGATCTTCCACACGAATATGATTTGGATCCGTATACATGCTCATGACTTTTTTACGAACAGTGTCCTCATCATCTGAAAGGAAGATACCATTACCCAAGGATTTAGACATCTTAGCATTACCGTCTAGACCTGGAAGGCGTCCTGCAGCTTCATTTTCAGGGTAGATTCCCTCTGGCTCAACCAAAATATCACAATTATAAGTATGATTGAAGCTACGTGCAATTTCACGTGTCTGCTCAATCATTGGCTTTTGGTCATTACCTACAGGAACATAATTTGCTTTAAAGGCCGTGATATCAGCTGCCTGAGAAATTGGATAAACTAGAAAGCCTGTTGGAATCGATTCTCCGAAACCTTTTTGAGCAATTTCCGTCTTAACCGTTGGGTTACGCTCTAAACGTGCCAATGAAACTAGGTTCATGTAATACATAGTCAACTCAGCCAACTCAGGAATCTGACTTTGAATGAAAATAGTTGACTTCGCTGGATCCAAACCTACAGAGAGATAATCTAAAGCAACATTCCCAATTGATTCTTTGATGATCTCTGACTCTTTTGCGTGATCCGTAAGAGCTTGCTGATCAGCCAAGAAGACAAACATGTTATATTTATCTTCGTTTTGTAAAAGGACACGATTTTTTAAACTACCAACATAGTGTCCTAGATGAAGTTTCCCTGTTGGACGGTCTCCCGTCAAAATAATAGGTTTCGTCATATAATTACCTCTCTAATACAAAAAAATCCCCACGCAAAAACATGCGTGAGGGCGTTAATCACTTTTGATACGCGGTACCACCTCAGTTGATAACTCTTTCTGCAGCTATCATCTCAAACCTTCTCAACAAAGAAGTTGCACGATAAGGGGTGCCAAACCTAACGTTTATGTGTTCACGTTAATCGTCAATTCTCTTCAGCCCATTCATTCCACCTTCATACTGATTTTCAGCAACCACCAGCTCTCTATAAAAAAGGATAGAATTACTCTTCTGATGACTATTATTCTACATTGTTTTATCTATTTTTGTCAAGATTATGTTTATAGTTTCACGTGAAACACAACCTCAGATACAACTAAAATAGTCATTACTTGACGGAAACTTAAAAAGACTTGATAATAAGAATATCATTTCTAGGAGATAATATATGAAACGTCGAATAATAGACATACTTTTAGTTACACTCGGTTCTTTTATTGCTGCGGTTGGCTATAACTCACTTTTAGTTAAGAATAATATTGCTTCAGGTGGTGTCGGAGGACTAGCCATTAGTTTAAACGCCCTTTTTGGTTGGAATAATGCTAACTTCGTCTTAGCAACAACCATCCCTTTGTTAATTTTATGTTGGTTCTTTCTTGGCCGCGAAGTTCTCCTAAAAACCTTCTATGGGTCTCTTGTCTTCCCAACTTTTATTAAATTAACTGAGGGCTTACCTACACTCACCAAACAACCTTTGTTGGCTGCTATTTTTGGTGGGATTGTATTAGGGCTAGGACTAGGAATAGTCTTCTATGGAAATTCCTCAACTGGAGGAACTGGAATTATCACACAAATTCTCAACAAATATACGCCACTCCCACTAGGAATGGTACTACTTATTGTCGATGGGATCATTGTCGCAATCAGTGCTATTGCCTTTCCTCCTGATACTGTTATGTATTCCATTCTCTCACTTGGAGTTGTTTCTCTTACAATTGATAAAATGATGGTCGGACTCAATTCATCACGAAATCTTCTAATCATTTCGCAAAATAGTGAACAAATCCTAAACTACATCACTAGAGTGGCTGATCGAGGAGCAACAAAAATCCCAGTTCTTGGTGGACATACCGGACATGCACAAAATATGATTATGACTACCTTGTCAACTCATGAGGTTCCAAAAGTCCAAGAAGAAATCCAAAAAATAGATGAAACTGCCTTTATCGTCATTGTTCCTGCTTCTACAGTTATGGGACGTGGATTTAGCCTCCAAAAAGATTACCAAAGAGTTCCAAATGACTTTATTAATCCCTTGTAAAATCGATTGAAATAAAGTCTAATTTCTCGTAAAATAGTAGTTAAGAATAAAAATAAAGGATATTATATGCTTACTGTATCAGATGTATCGCTTCGTTTTAGCGATCGTAAACTTTTTGATGATGTTAACATTGCCTTCACGCCAGGTAATACTTATGGTCTTATCGGTGCTAATGGTGCTGGTAAATCCACTTTTTTGAAAATTTTAGCTGGTGATATCGAACCAACAACAGGACACATCTCTCTTGGTCCTGATGAACGTCTTTCTGTCCTTCGTCAAAACCACTTTGACTATGAAGAAGAACGCGTTATAGATGTTGTTATCATGGGTAATGAGCGCCTCTACGATATCATGAAAGAAAAAGATACCATCTACATGAAAGAAGATTTTTCAGATGAAGATGGTGTCCGTGCTGCTGAACTAGAAGGACTCTTTGCTGAATTAGGTGGTTGGGAAGCTGAAAGCGAAGCCTCACAATTGCTTCAGAATCTAAATATCCCAGAAGACCTTCACTATCAAAACATGAGTGAATTGGCTAATGGTGACAAGGTCAAGGTTCTCCTTGCAAAAGCACTCTTTGGTAAACCAGATGTACTTCTTCTTGACGAACCTACCAATGGTCTTGATATCCAGTCAATCTCTTGGCTTGAAGATTTCTTGATTGATTTTGAAAATACGGTCATTGTCGTATCCCATGACCGTCACTTCTTGAATAAGGTGTGTACGCATATGGCCGACCTTGACTTTGGTAAAATCAAACTCTATGTCGGTAACTATGACTTCTGGAAACAATCTTCAGAATTGGCTGCACGCTTGCAGGCTGACCGTAATGCCAAAGCAGAAGAAAAAATTAAGGAACTTCAAGAATTCGTTGCGCGTTTCTCTGCCAATGCTTCAAAATCTAAACAAGCGACTTCTCGTAAGAAAATGCTTGATAAAATTGAGCTAGAAGAAATCGTCCCATCAAGTCGTAAATACCCATTCATCAATTTCAAAGCAGAGCGTGAAATCGGTAATGACCTTCTAACAGTTGAAAATCTCACTGTTAAGATGGATGGTGAGACTATTCTTGACAATATTAGTTTCATCTTACGACCAGGAGATAAGACTGCCATCATCGGTCAAAACGATATTCAAACAACTGCATTGATTCGTGCTCTTGCCGGTGATATTGACTACGAAGGTACAATCAAATGGGGTGTTACTACTAGCCGTTCTTACCTTCCAAAAGACAATTCTAAAGACTTTGCATCCGGTGAATCAATTCTCGAATGGCTCCGTCAATTTGCCGAAAAAGGTGAAGATGACGATACCTTCTTGCGTGGATTCCTTGGGCGTATGCTCTTCTCAGGGGATGAGGTTAATAAATCTGTTAGTGTTCTCTCAGGGGGAGAAAAGGTACGTGTCATGCTTTCTAAACTCATGCTTTTGAAATCTAACGTCCTTCTTCTAGATGATCCTACTAATCACTTGGATTTGGAATCAATCTCAAGTCTGAATGATGGCGTCCGTGACTTCAAAGAGTCTGTTATCTTTGCCAGTCATGACCATGAATTTATCCAAACAATAGCGAACCACATCGTAGTTGTTTCTAAAAATGGGGTTATTGACCGTATTGATGAAACTTATGATGAGTTCCTTGAAAATGAAGAAGTGCAAGCTAAAGTCAAAGCACTATGGGCTGATTAAACTATAAAAAGATGCAGGTTGGGATATCCCAACCTGTCTTAGTATCATTATGACAAATAAAAAATACCATACGACTTTATTATTTTATCTGGCTGCTTTTTTCTTGCCAGTACTAATCATGATAGGGGTGCTGTATAGCCAAAAAATCTATCCTGGTAGTGAGCGGACTATTTTAACAAGTGATGGATTTCATCAGTATGTGATTTTTGCAACTGGACTTCGGAATATACTTCATGGAGATGGGAGCCTCTTTTACACCTTTACAAGTGGTCTAGGGCTTAATTTCTATGCTTTAACAAGCTATTACCTAGGTTCCTTCTTGTCTCCACTTTACTATTTCTTTACTGTCAACCAAATGGCCGATGCTTTTTATTATATAACACTACTTAAATTCGGGCTTATTGGGTTATCAGGAGCTTTTAGTTTTAAGCGGCTCTTTACAAAAGTGTCAAGAAGTTTCATCCTATGTCTTTCTACAGGATTTGCTTTGATGAGCTTCGCTACCAGTCAGTTAGAAATTAATACCTGGCTAGATGCCTTTATTCTAGCACCTCTAATCATATTAGGTTTACATCTCTTACTAAGATTCAATAAACGGGGCTTATACTTTTTTAGCCTAACCTGTCTTTTTATCCAAAATTACTATTTTGGTTATATGATGGCTATTTTCCTAACCCTTTACACCATAGTACAATTGGTAACTATCAAGGGATGGAAGAGTAAGATTCTTCATTTCATAGACTTTGGAATTGTCTCTATACTCGCTGGTTTAAGTAGTGCTGTCATGTTACTACCTACACTACTTGACTTGACCACACATGGTGAAAAGTTTACAGGTGCGTCAAGTTTGTTGACAGAGTCCACCTATTATTTTGACTTCTTTGCGAAAAATCTCGTTGGAGTTTACGATACTACTAAATTTGGATCAATCCCTATGATCTATGTTGGAATCTTACCTTTGATTCTTTTTCTACTTTTCTTTATTAGTAGGGAAGTCAAGCTATCATTACGTATAGGTTATCTCCTATTAGTAGCTTTCTTTATCGCTAGCTTCTACTTACAGCCTCTTGATTTGTTTTGGCAAGGCATGCATGCACCCAACATGTTTCTCCATCGCTATTCTTGGCTCCTATCTCTCCTAATTGTTCTTTTGGCAGGAGAAACACTCAACCGAATTAAAAACTTTTCTTTTAAAAGACTCCTCCTATCTTTCTTAGGATTGAGTACCGCTTACTTACTAACTTGGATTTTCCAATCTCACTATAGCTTTATTGAATCTGTCTCCTGGCTATTAAGCTTAGCATTTCTTCTAGCCTATGCCATTCTATTTATTAGCTATTTTAGACAGCAAATTCCTGGGAGTGTTTTTCGCTGTTTCACCTTCTTATTCTGCATTTTTGAGCTTGCATTAAGTACTTACTATGTTGTTGGAGCTCTGGGAAATGAGTGGGTATTCCCAACTCGTGAAGGCTATCTACGAAATATGTCTGCCATTACAAAACTAGTTTCAGATACTAAGCAAGCGAATAAGACTTTTTACCGTACTGAAAGGTTAGAGGCTCAAACCGGTAACGACAGTATGAAATTCAACTATAATGGTATCTCTCAGTTTTCATCCATTCGAAATACTGCTTCAAGCTCAACACTCGATAGGTTAGGCTTCAAATCTGAAGGGACTAATTTAAACCTACGTTACCAAAATAACACCATTATCGCTGATAGTCTCTTCGGAATAAAATATAATTTATCGAACTTTGACCTTAATAAGTATGGTTTTAATCACGTAACTTCTGAAAAAACAATAGGGCTTTATCAAAATAATAATGCAAGCCAGCTTGCTATCTTAACTGATGGTATTTACAAGAATATTGACTTCACTGTCAATACGCTTGACAATCAAACTAGCTTGCTAAATGCTCTATCTGGACTTAACTTAACATATTTTAAACGAGCTCCATCTCAACTATTTGATCAAGATGCTAAGTCTTTGAATCAGCGCGTGGCTAAAAACGTTAGCAACTCGAATAAAGATTTTGTAACAATCACCTATCGAGTTATCGCTCCACCACATAGTCAACTCTATGTTAGTATTCCTAACATTTCTTGGTCCGATGACAATAACCACTCTCTGTCAATTACTGTAAATGGTGTGACAAGGAATCAAGTTACTGACAATACCTTTGATTTCTTCGATCTTGGCTACTTTGAAACAGAATCAATGGTTACCATCAAACTTAGTTTTCCTGGCAATAAAGCAATATCCTTTGATAATCCTAGTTTTTATGCCCTTGATACTCAAAACTATCAGATAGCTATGGATACTATTAATGAACGTGATAGCAAGGTTACGACGTCAAATAATAAAGTGTTCGTTGATTATAGTAGTAAAACGAATGCCTCACTATTCTTCACCATTCCATACGATAAGGGGTGGACAGCGACCATAAATCATAAAAAAGTTAAGATTCATAGAGCTCAAAAGGGGTTCATGAAAGTCGATGTCCCTAGTGGGAAAGGTAAAGTTGTTCTAACCTTCATTCCCTATGGTCTTAAGACAGGTTTATTGATTAGTCTATTGGCAAGTATCATATTTTGTTGCTACGCTTATTTCATCAGAAAAATAACCGTTATTCAAAACAGCTGATTATCTTAAATAAAATTAAATAGGTTTGGAACAATTGTTCCAGACCTATTTATCTTTGGGTACAAAAAAACTCAAGCTATACAACTTGAGGTGTCTTATCACTCCGCCAGTAGGACTCGAACCTACGACATCATGATTAACAGTCATGCGCTACTACCAACTGAGCTATGGCGGATAAAACTGCTAAGTAGCAAAAATAGTCCGTACGGGATTCGAACCCGTGTTACCGCCGTGAAAAGGCGGTGTCTTAACCCCTTGACCAACGGACCAAGTTCTGAGATTTTTATCTCGTTAACACTCTTATTATTATATCAGAGTATTCGATTTTGTCTATACTTTTTTTCAAAAAAAATATTAAATTTTGCTAAATTTATTCGAATTTTACGTTAGTTTTTATCTTGCTTTTACAAAGTATTGACATGTTGCTATATATTTTGTAAACTAATAGAGTTATTGGTCCCATAGCTCAGCTGGATAGAGCATTCGCCTTCTAAGCGAACGGTCGCAGGTTCGAATCCTGCTGGGATCAGATAAAAAAACGCAATCTAGAACCTCTAGTTGCGTTTTTCTTTTGCCTCGATAAATAGGAAATAATTTAAAACAAATAAGGGAAGCAAAGTCGTATATAGGCTGTATTCATGTAAATATTGAGCAAACCAAGTTGAGGCTGCAACTCCTACCATAAATGTAAAGATGATAATAGTAGTGTAAGAAGCTTGTTTAAGCACTTTGGGATCCCCCTCGTCAATAGCCCTGGCAACGGTTAAAGAGGTATTCGTAATATTACCAGTCATCATGAAGGAAGCATAATTTACCCCTCTGACGCGTTTAAAAATCCCTACCTGAAGAGAGGCAAAAAATGCCAAGCCCGCAATCGTAATAGTAGAATCAACGTAAGGTGTAATGATGGCGAGAATAGTCATCAAGAGAAAGGCAAGTCTAATCGCTTGCAAATGCCATCCCCATTTATGGTTAATGAGCCACTTCTTAACAAAAAAAACAAAAAACTGACCTAAAACAAAGAAAAAAATAGGTATCACATAGCTGAAAGCTCTTGCAATATGCCCCTCAACAAGATGAATAACCAAATAAAGGAGATTACCTGTCTGAATACTTGCAAATCGTCCGTCTTGAGTATTGTAAGTATAGGCATCAATGAAACCCCCTATATAACTTACTAGAGTTGCTACCCGTAATCCTTCAAAAACACGATAGGAGCGTTTTTTCATTCTGAACATGTCTGTTTCCTTCTTCTACTTATGGTAAGGACTTCCCTGCTGAATCATGAATGCGCGATAAATTTGTTCTACTAATACAAGGCGCATAAGCTGATGAGGGAACGTTAAGAGACCAAAACTCATTAATTGATTAGCCCTCTTTTTCACTGTAGGAGAGAGTCCCAAACTTCCCCCTATAATAAAAGTAATATCTGAATAGCCTCTAAGAGTCGCTTGCTCTAACTCTTTAGCAAATTGCTCTGAGGGAAATTGTTTTCCTTCAATAGCTAAGGCAATGACATAATCACGATCACCTACTTTAGCCAAGATACGCTGTCCCTCTTTGTCTAAGATAGCTTTATTTTCAGCTTCGCTTGCATTATCTGGCGTCTTTTCATCCGTTAATTCTATAGACTCAAATTTTGTAAAGCGTCCTAGTCGTTTGACATACTCCGCAATGCCATCTTTCAAATATTTTTCTTTCAATTTTCCAACGGTAATCAATTTAACTTTCATAGGCTTATTATAGCACATATCCACAATCTTTTAACACCTTATCCACACCTTTTTAGTGTCAAGCATCTATAGTTATCCCTATAAAATCGCTTTTTATCTACACTTTTTGAAACTTATCCACAGACTGTTGATAACTGTTCTTTAAAATCACTTTATGATATAATTAAGCTTACTTTGATATGCTTATCAAAAAGGAGGACTAAACGTGAAAAAATTTAACTGGAAAAAAATAGTAGCGCCAATTGCAATGCTTGTTATTGGCTTGCTCGGTGGTTTGCTAGGTGCCTTTATCCTACTAACAGCAGCAGGGGTATCTTTTACCAATTCAACAGATACAGGTGTTAAAACAGCTAAGACCGTATACAATAATACAACAGATACAACTAAAGCTGTTAAGAAAGTACAAAATGCTGTTGTTTCTGTCATCAATTACCAAGAAGGGTCATCTTCAGATTCTCTAAATGAACTTTATGGCCGTATCTTTGGTGGAGATGATAGTTCTGACTCTAGCCAAGACAAATCAAAAGATTCTGATGGGTTACAAGTCGCTGGTGAAGGTTCCGGTGTTATCTATAAAAAGGATGGTAAAGAGGCTTATATCGTAACCAACAACCACGTTGTCGATGGCGCTAAAAAACTTGAAATCATGCTTTCAGATGGATCAAAAATTACTGGTGAACTCGTTGGTAAAGATACTTACTCTGACCTAGCAGTTGTCAAAGTTTCTTCAGATAAAATTAAAACCGTAGCGGAATTTGCAGACTCAAACTCTCTCACAGTCGGTGAGAAGGCAATTGCTATCGGTAGCCCACTTGGTACCGAATACGCCAACTCAGTAACAGAGGGAATCGTTTCTAGCCTTAGCCGTACCGTAACTATGCAAAACGACAATGGTGAAACTGTTTCAACAAATGCTATTCAAACAGATGCTGCCATTAACCCTGGTAACTCAGGTGGTGCCTTAGTCAATATCGAAGGACAAGTTATCGGTATTAACTCAAGTAAAATTTCATCAACGTCAGCAGTCGCTGGTAGCGCCGTTGAAGGTATGGGATTTGCCATTCCATCAAACGATGTTGTCGAAATCATCAATCAATTGGAAAAAGACGGTAAAGTTACACGACCAGCCCTAGGAATCTCAATGGCCGATCTTAACAGCCTTTCTAGCAGTGCAACTTCTAAATTAGATTTACCAGATGATGTGAAAGCTGGAGTTGTAGTCGGCAGCGTTCAAAAAGGTATGCCAGCTGACGGTAAACTTCAAGAAAATGATGTTATCACTGAAATTGACGGTAAGGAAATCAGCTCAAAAACTGATATTCAAACCAATCTTTACAGCCATAGTATTGGAGATACAATCAAGGTAACCTTCTATCGTGGTAAAGAGAAGAAAACTGAAGAACTTAAATTAACAAAATCTACAGAAGACTTGTCTGACTAAGTCATTGACAAATCTGTCAAAAGACCTTTACAATAATGTAAAGGTCTTTTTTGGAAAGGAATAACATGCAAGAACAACTCAAAGCTTTACCTATTAGTGACATCTATCCCAATCCTTTTCAACCTCGTATAGAGTTCTCTGATGAAGAATTAGCGGAGCTAAGCCAATCGATTGCAGAAAATGGACTAATACAGCCAATCATTGTCCGAAAATCGGATATTATTGGTTATGAACTAATTGCTGGGGAAAGACGTTTACGTGCCTGTAAACGTCTAGGAATGACAGAAATCCCTGCAGTTGTAAAGGAAGTTACAGATCAAGAGAGTCGTAAACAAGCTATTATTGAAAATTTACAACGATCGAATCTCAATCCCATTGAAGAAGCAAAGGCCTATCGTAGTTTAATTAATGAGCTAGCTTATAGTCACGAGGAACTGGCGAAAGCTATGGGGAAATCCAGACCCTATATCAGTAACGCTCTTAGACTCCTCCAACTTCCCAAAGAGATACAGACAAGTATCGAAAATGGCAAACTGAGTCAAGGACATGCTAGAGCACTTTTAGCTGTTGAGGATACAAAAAAGCAACTAACTATCTATCATCAGGTCCTTACTGAAAAATGGTCTGTTCGTACCCTGGAAAAAAGACTTCAAGAACTTCCAAAAAAACAAAAATCAAAAAAAGATATTCATATAAAAGATAAAGAAAAAGAACTTGAAAAATCACTTGGTCTCCCCGTTACTCTTCGTTATCACAAAAATCACTCTGGAACTATTCAGATCCACTTTTCGACAGAAGAAGATTTTAACAGAATTATCAACAAGCTTATTTGACCTGTGAATTGAGGAGAAAAAAGAAACAAACTTATCCACATCATAAAATGGTTGCCCTCCCTTTATTTGAGAGGGTTTCTTTTTTTATTCACAACTTGTGGATAACTCTTGTGCACAATGTGAATTGCTTTTTTTAGCTTGTGGATAACTTAAGGAACTTTTATCTCCGGACCTGTGGAAAACTTTTTTGTTTTATGATAGAATCAGAGAACAAGAATAAAGAAGGAGAATTGATGGAATGACCGAAAAAGAGCATTTTTTTTGGAATAAGCTCTTAGAGCTGGCCAAAGAGGAACTAACACAAGCCACTTTTGATTATTATGTCCTAGATACCAAGCTCATCAAAGTTCAAGATAACGTTGCTACAATTCTGCTTGAGGAAGTCAAAAAGCTATTCTGGGAAAAGAATATGCAATCTTTCATTTTGATGGCTGGTTTTGAAGCCTATAATAGTGAAATCAAAGTTGAGTACGTCTTTGACGAAGCACTCTTAAACGAGGCAAATTCAACTGTAACAAACAATGACTTTGGCAATAAAAAGGAACAGCAAACACCTGCTCTTCCTACATTGGACTCTGACTTAAATAGTAAGTACACCTTTGATAATTTTATTCAGGGGGATGAAAACCGTTGGTCAGTTGCTGCATCTTTAGCTGTAGCTGATTCACCAGGAGCTACGTATAACCCTCTATTTATTTATGGAGGACCTGGTCTCGGAAAAACTCACTTACTCAATGCCATTGGTAACAAGGTCTTACATGATAATCCTCAAGCACGTATCAAATACATTACTGCAGAGAATTTCATTAATGAATTTGTTGTCCATATCCGTTTAGATAAAATGGATGAACTAAAACTTAAATACCGTCATCTGGACGTTCTCTTAATTGATGATATTCAATCATTGGCTAAAAAATCAACGCAAGCCACTCAAGAGGAATTTTTCAATACTTTCAATGTCCTTCACAATAATAATAAACAAATTGTCCTGACCAGCGACCGTAATCCAGATCAATTGAACGAGATGGAAGAGCGTCTTGTCACGCGCTTTAAATGGGGGTTAACCGTCAACATCACACCACCTGACTTTGAAACGCGAGTGGCCATTCTTACTAATAAGATTATGGACTATGATTATCATTTTCCTCCTGAAACAATTGAGTATTTAGCTGGCCAATTTGATTCAAATGTCCGTGACTTAGAAGGGGCCTTAAAAGATATTAGCTTAGTTGCCAATGTTCGCCAGTTAGATACTATCACAGTTGAAGTAGCTGCTGAAGCCATTCGCGCACGTAAAATGGATGGTCCTAAGTTAACTCTTATTCCGATTGAGGATATCCAAACTGAGGTAGGAAAATTTTATAATGTCACAGTAAAAGAGATTAAAGCAACTAAACGAACACAAAATATTGTCTTGGCACGTCAGGTAGCCATGTATCTTGCGCGTGAAATGACTGATAACTCCCTTCCAAAAATTGGAAAAGAATTTGGAGGAAGAGATCACTCAACTGTCCTACATGCATACAATAAAATCAAAAATATGATTGCTCAAGATGACAGTTTACGCATTGAAATTGATACCATCAAAAACAAGATAAAATGACACTTGTGGATAACTATTAAAAATTATCCAAACTTTTCCACAGGCTGTGCACAAGTTTAAAGCCTTGATAAAACTATGTTTTGTAGACTTATGCACAGTGTCCACAAGACCTACTACTACTACTAAAATAATACTAATAAAATAAAGGAGCATCATGATTCAATTTGCGATTAATAAAGCTTATTTCTTACAAGCACTTCATACAACTCGCCGTGCTATTTCTTCTAAAAATGCTATCCCAATTCTATCAACGATTAAAATCGAAGTTACCAGTGATGGTATCTATTTGACAGGATCAAATGGGCAAATCTCAATTGAAAATAGTATCTCAGTTTCAGAAGAAAATGCAGGCCTATTAATTACACAGCCAGGTAGTATCCTTTTGGAAGCCAACTTTTTCATTAATGTTGTCTCAAGCTTGCCTGATGTTACCCTTACTTTTGAAGAAATCGAACAATACCAAGTTTTACTGAAGAGTGGTAAATCAGAAATTACCTTGAAAGGGAAAGATGTCGAACAATATCCCCGTATTCAGGAAGTTGATAGCTTGACGCCATTACTCATGGACACAAAAGTGTTAAAATCTATCATTGCTGAAACTTCATTCGCAGCAAGCACCCAAGAAAGTCGTCCAATTTTAACCGGTGTTCACTTCGTTCTTTCAAATCATAAAGATCTCAAAGCTGTAGCAACTGACTCTCACCGTATGAGCCAACGCCAACTTGTTTTGGAGCATTCTGCAGATAACTTTGATGTTGTAATCCCAAGTCGCTCACTTAAAGAATTATCGGCAGTCTTTAGCGATGATATTGAAAACATAGAGGTTTTCTTCTCAGCAAATCAAATTCTATTCCGTAGTGAAACAATTTCTTTCTATACACGTCTACTTGAAGGAAATTATCCAGACACGAATCGTCTCTTGTCTGATTCATTTGAAACAGAAGTTGTTTTCGAGACAGCTAGCCTTCGTTCTGCTATGGAACGTTCATATTTGATTTCTAATGCTAGTCAAAGTGGTACCGTCAAACTCGAAATCATCAATGGCAGTGTCAGTGCCCATGTTAATTCACCAGAAGTCGGAAAGGTGAATGAGGATATTGATGTGCAAGATGTTTCTGGTAGTGATTTGGTCATTAGTTTCAACCCAACCTACCTAATAGATGCTTTGAAAGCTCTTAAGAGTGAGACTGTCCGTGTACGTTTCATTTCACCAGTGCGTCCATTTACTTTGACGCCAGCAGATGACAGTGAGAATTTTATTCAATTGATTACACCTGTAAGAACAAACTAAAATCGAAAAAGTTATCCACTGTGGATAACTTTTTTACTAGAGAGGGAGTTTATGTACCAAATTGGAAGTTTAGTTGAAATGAAAAAACCACATGCTTGTACCATCAAAGCAACAGGAAAAAAAGCTAATGAATGGGAAGTGACCCGTCTTGGAGCTGACATTAAGATTCGTTGTACGAATTGTGATCATGTGGTTATGATGAGTCGTCATGATTTCGAAAAGAAACTTAAGAAGGTTTTATAACAGACATTGGGGAGTCTATATAATGAGGTTCTTGTGTTAAGAAAATTAGTTTACTAGCAATATAAAAACTTTCTAGAGTCCCTAATTATCTTCTTTATAGCATTCTTTGACTTGCTTTCCTTTTTATGATTCTCAAAGGGAAGTTGCCTATTTTTAACAATTTTTGTGTTATAATTAACTGAATTACTTTTTTATGGAGAAATAAATTAATGGCTTTAACAGCAGGTATCGTTGGTTTGCCAAACGTTGGTAAATCAACTCTTTTCAATGCAATTACAAAAGCGGGTGCGGAAGCTGCTAACTATCCTTTCGCGACAATTGATCCAAACGTCGGAATGGTTGAGGTACCAGATGAGCGTTTGACGAAACTGACTGAACTTATTACCCCTAAAAAGACAGTTCCAACCACATTTGAGTTCACAGATATTGCGGGTATCGTAAAAGGAGCATCAAAGGGTGAAGGTCTTGGAAATAAGTTCTTGGCGAACATTCGTGAAGTAGATGCGATTGTCCATGTGGTTCGTGCTTTCGATGATGAAAATGTTATGCGTGAACAAGGGCGTGAGGATGCCTTTGTAGATCCTATGGCTGATATCGATACAATCAACCTAGAATTGATTTTGGCTGACCTTGAATCAATTAACAAACGTTATGCGCGTGTCGAAAAAATTGCGCGTACACAAAAAGATAAAGATTCTGTGGCAGAGTTTAATATTCTTCAAAAGATTAAACCTGTTCTAGAAGATGGTAAGTCTGCACGTACGATTGATTTTACTGAGGAAGAGCAAAAAATTGTTAAGGGACTCTTCCTCTTGACAACAAAACCAGTACTTTATGTGGCTAACGTTGATGAAGACCAAGTCGCAAATCCTGATGATATTGATTATGTCAAACAAATTCGTGAGTTTGCAGCGACTGAAAATGCAGAAGTAGTTGTTATCTCGGCACGTGTTGAGGAAGAAATTTCTGAATTGGATGATGAAGACAAAGAAATGTTCTTGGAAGACCTTGGTTTGACAGAATCAGGAGTTGATAAACTGACACGCGCAGCCTATCACTTGCTTGGTCTTGGAACTTACTTTACTGCTGGTGAGAAAGAAGTACGTGCTTGGACCTTTAAACGCGGCATCAAGGCTCCACAAGCAGCAGGAATTATCCACTCTGACTTCGAGAAAGGCTTTATCCGTGCCGTAACCATGTCTTACGATGATCTTATTAAATATGGTTCTGAGAAAGCTGTTAAGGAAGCTGGTCGCCTTCGTGAAGAAGGAAAAGAATATGTTGTTCAAGATGGCGACATCATGGAATTCCGTTTCAACGTTTAGAAAATAAAAAATAGTGCACAAGGCTGAAAAGTATTTTTCAGTCCTTTTGCTGTTTATCAAAGAGGAGAAATAATGACAAAATTAGTAGTTGGCTTGGGAAATCCTGGTTCAAAATACCATGAGACACGTCACAATGTTGGTTTTATGGCTATTGACCTAATGGCTAAGGAACTGGGATTAACCTTTTCTGAAGAAAAGACCTTTAAGGCTGAAGTGGCTTCGACCTTTTTAAACGGTGAAAAGGTTTATTTTGTGAAACCAACGACCTTTATGAATCTATCTGGTCTAGCTGTTAGAGCATTGCTAGCTTATTACAATATTCCCATGGAGGATTTTATCGTTATTTACGATGACTTAGATATGGAAGTTGGGAAATTGCGCTTTCGTCAAAAAGGTTCAGCAGGTGGTCATAATGGGATTAAATCTATCATTGCTGAAACTGGCACTCAAGAATTTGACCGTATAAAAATTGGTATTGGCCGCCCACAGAAAGGAATGACGGTCGTTAATCATGTCCTTGGAAAATTTAGTGAAGATGATTATGCCACAATTTTACTGACTTTAGACAAGGTAGAGACGGCCCTCAATCATTACCTTAAAACCAATGATTTCGAAGACACTATGAGGCGTTATAATGGCTAATACCCTATTAGATCTTTTTGAGAAGAATCCTCAATTGCTTGAGTGGCGTGATAAAGTAACTTTATTGAGTAGACAGTTGGTTATGGGATTTTCTGGTTCCAGCAAGGCAGTTGTCATGGCATCTGCCCTTTCTGAGCAGGTTCCTAAGATTCTAATCGTTACTTCAACACAAAATGAAGCTGAGCAACTAACAGGAGATTTGTCAGCTATCTTAGGAGAGGATAAGGTTTATTCTTTTTTTGCAGATGATGTAGTAGCTGCAGAGTTTATCTTCGCTTCTCCAGAAAAGACCCATTCTCGTCTCGAAAGTCTTAATTTTTTAATAGATAAAGAGTCAAGTGGAATCTTGGTTACGAGTTTAGTTGGTACTAAGTTACATTTGCCTAATCCTGAGGTTTATAAAGACTCTCGCATTGACTTAACACTAGGGGAGGAACATGATTTAGAGGCTCTCAGTAAGCATCTGACTCATATTGGATACCAAAGGGTAGAGCAGGTTCTCTCACCTGGTGAGTTTAGTCGTAGGGGCGATATTTTAGATATCTATGAACTGACTGCAGAACTCCCCTACCGTTTAGAATTTTTTGGAGATGAGATTGATGGTATTCGTCAGTTTGATAGCGATAGTCAGAAATCTTTAGACAATTTAGAGCATATTATCGTATCTCCGGCAGATGATATTATCTTAACAAGAGAAGATTACCAACGTGCTGAGAAGGCCCTAGAAAGTGCGGTCTCAAAGGCAGAAGGTCCTCATAAGGCTTACCTTGAGGAGGTCCTGTCGGTTACGATTGATGGTTACCGTCATAAAGATTTACGTAAGTTTTTGTCTCTTTTTTATGATAAAGCTTACACCTTATTTGACTACCTTCCAAAGGGAACTCCTGTATTCATTGATGATTTTCAAAAGATAGTGGACCGCCATGGACGTCTTGAGTTGGAAGTGGCTAATCTTTTAACTGAGGATCTTCATCAGGGCAAGTCTCTGAGTCATCTAAATTACTTAGTGGATTCATTTAAGACTTTACGTAACTATCAGCCAGCTAGTTTCTTTTCGAATTTTCATAAGGGATTGGGAAATCTTAAATTTGATAAGTTGTATCAATTCACGCAATACCCTATGCAGGAGTTCTTCAACCAGTTCCCACTTCTAGTTGATGAAATACATCGCTATACCAAGAATAAGGCAACAGTTATTTTACAAGTGGGGTCTGAGAAGCAGCTCAAATCTTTGAAGGAAACCTTGGAAGAATATGATTTAGATTTACCCCTTAGTAGTTTTGGAGATTTGATACCTCATAAGCCTCAGTTAGTCTTAGGAAACTTATCCAATGGTTTTTACTTTGCGGATGAAAAGCTTGTTCTTGTCACTGAACGTGAGATTTTTCATAAAAAAGTAAAACGTCGTGCGCGTGCCAGTCACGTTTCCAATGCAGAGCGTCTCAAAGATTACAATGAACTTGAAAAAGGTGATTATGTTGTACACCAGACTCATGGTATCGGTCAATTTAAAGGTATTGAGACTATTGAGATTAAAGGGGTGCATCGTGACTACTTGACCATCCAATATCAGGATGCTGCAACAATTTCTCTACCTGTTGAGCAGATTGAGAGTCTCTCTAAGTATGTATCAGCGGACGGAAAAGAGCCTAAAATTAATAAACTCAATGATGGGCGTTTCCAAAAGACTAAACAAAAAGTAAGCAAGCAAGTAGAGGATATTGCCGATGATCTCTTAAAACTTTATGCTGAGCGTAGTCAACTTAAAGGTTTTGCTTTTTCACCAGATGATGATAACCAAAGGGATTTCGAAGATGATTTTGCCTATGCTGAGACAGAGGATCAATTGCGTTCTATCAAGGAAATTAAGGTAGACATGGAGTCAGACAAACCCATGGATCGTCTCTTGGTGGGGGATGTTGGTTTTGGTAAGACAGAGGTAGCTATGCGTGCTGCCTTCAAGGCGGCCAATGATGGAAAGCAAGTTGCTATCCTAGTTCCTACAACAGTTCTTGCCCATCAGCACTATTTGAATTTTAAAGAACGTTTTGAAAATCATGCTGTTGAGGTAGATGAACTCAGTCGTTTTAGAAGTAAAAAAGAGCAAAATGAGACTATTGAAAATCTAGCTAAAGGGCGTATTGATATTATTATTGGTACTCACCGCCTGCTGTCCAAAGATGTTAAGTTTTCTGATTTAGGATTGCTAGTAATTGATGAAGAACAACGTTTTGGCGTGAAGCATAAAGAGAAACTTAAGGAGTTGAAAGCTAAGGTTGATGTCCTTACTCTAACTGCGACACCTATTCCTCGTACGCTTCATATGTCTATGTTAGGTATTCGTGATTTGTCGATTATTGAGACAGCACCTACCAACCGTTATCCAGTTCAAACTTATGTTATGGAAACCAATCCTAGTCTTATTCGAGAAGCGATATTAAGAGAGATGGACCGAGGCGGCCAGATTTTTTATGTTTATAATCGTGTTGAAACCATTGATCAAAAAGTTTCTGAACTACATGAGCTGGTCCCTGAAGCACGTATCGGATTTGTTCATGGTCAGATGAGTGAGGTTATGTTGGAGAATACCCTCTTGGATTTCTTGAATGGTGATTACGATGTTTTGGTAGCAACGACTATTATCGAGACAGGGATTGATATCTCCAATGTTAATACTCTCTTTATTGAGAATGCAGATCATATGGGCTTATCTACTCTTTATCAGTTGAGAGGTCGTGTGGGGCGTAGTAATCGAATTGCTTATGCCTATCTCATGTATCGTCCTGATAAAGTGTTGACGGAAGTCTCTGAGAAGAGATTGGATGCTATTAAGGGCTTTACAGAACTGGGATCAGGTTTCAAAATTGCCATGCGTGATTTATCAATTCGTGGTGCCGGGAACATTCTTGGTGCTTCTCAAAGTGGATTCATCGACTCAGTCGGGTTTGAAATGTACTCACAACTCTTGGAAGAGGCTATCAATAAACGTCAAGGTAAAACTCAAGTTCGACGTAAAGGAAATGCAGAGTTCAATCTTCAGATTGATGCTTACCTCCCTTCTGACTATATTTCTGACGAGCGCCAAAAAATTGAAATTTATAAGCGTATTCGAGAAATTGAGAATCAGAAAGACTATCAAGACCTTCAAGATGAGCTTATTGACCGCTTTGGAGAATATCCAGACCAAGTTGCCTATCTCATTGAGATTGGTCTGGTTAAGGCCTATTTGGATGCTGCCTTTGCAGAATTAGTCGAGCGTAAGAACGATACTATTATTGTTCGTTTCGAAAAAGCCTCTCTTAAATTCTTCTTGACTCAAGACTATTTCGAAGCTATCTCTAAAACGCATTTAAAAGCAAAAATCAGTGATAATCAGGGGAAAGTAGAGATTACTTTTGATGTTCGTAACAAGAAAGACTATGAGATTCTTGAAGAATTAAAGATTTTTGGACAGACATTTATGGAAATCAAAGAACGTAAAGAAAAAAAAGAAGCTTAAGGAAAGTTTAAGTAAGTTTCTCTATACTATAAAACATCCTAAAACTTTTCTTTTTCATAAATCTCCTGAGAGGGTCGACTAGTGTCGATTCTCTTATTTTTGTACTTGAAAAGGCTTTAGTCCCCTATTTTCTCAAAAAAATGCTATCATAGAAGAGATATCCTAACGAAAAGGAAACAGTAACATTGAGATTAGACAAATATTTAAAAGTATCACGAATTATCAAACGCCGTCCAGTTGCTAAAGAAGTAGCTGATAAAGGACGTATAAAAGTAAATGGAGTACTCGCTAAGTCATCTACAGATTTAAAAATTGGTGACCAAGTGGAAGTTCGTTTTGGAAATAAACTTCTAACTGTCCGTGTTTTAGAAATGAAAGACAGTACTAAAAAAGAAGATGCGGCAAAAATGTACGAGATTATAAGTGAAACAAGGATTGAAGCAGATGAGCAAGAAGCCTAATATTGTACAGCTTACGAACGATTACATTGATAATGCCAATCAAGAGCAACGATTAGAGCGTGCCGAACACGAACAAAGGAATCGCTTTATGGGGTGGATTCTCTTTGTGGTTGTTTTACTCTTTATCTTGCCAACCTATAATCTGGTTGAGACCTATATGAATATCAAACAGCAAGAGAAGGAAGTCTTGTCGCTTCAGAAAGACTATGATAAATTGTCGGATCAGACAAAGGAACGAAAGGATTTGGCTAAGAAACTTAAGGATGATGCTTTCGCCGAGAAATATGCGCGTGCTAAGTACTATTATTCACGTGAAGGAGAGTCAATCTATCCTGTACCAAGCTTATTACCCTAATGAAAGATTTACTAAAAACTGTAGAAACTTTTTTAACCTATTCAGAAGCCAAGTTAGAGGAACTATCAGAAAAAAATCAGCAACTTAAAACGGAATTACCGAGGAAAGAGGAGGTGAAGAAGCAAGCATGAAAAAGCTCTTAATAGCTGCAACTGTTGTGCTTGTATCTTCTAGCCCCCTGGTCCTACTTCCTATGGAGAAGGAGCTAACTCTGACCCCAAAACAGGTCCAAAAATTGACTCAAAATACTACAGCTAGCTTGACTCAATTTAAACAGATTCCTAAAAACCCAAGAACGATAACAACTATCCTAACTTATAAGAACAAGGATTTAACAGAATTTAAAACCAGTATCCAAGCGGATACCAAACTATCGATTTCTGCTATTTTTTGGAATGCTAAAGGTGAGCCTGTTTTCCAACTTCAAGATGGTGATTATGTAGCGGCTAGTCAGAAATCAATTGTAGACGACAGTATCTATAATCAAAAAACAGTAGATATGACCTTCTGGACTAAAGATGGTTTAACGGTATACAAAGAACCTTACGTTTTAGGAACTGAAAAAGCTGACTCCAAACTCGCTAGTTTTAAACCCATTAAGGTTAGCCAAGCAGCTCAGACGCATGCAGGGACCTACTATTTGGTAGACGGAGAGGGTTGGATTAATGCTTCTGATTTGTCAAGGATTGACAATCGCATCGAGGCTGTTCAAAAAGTCCTTAATGAGAAGTATAACAATCAAGAGCGCATCTCAGTTTATGTTAAACAGCTTGATACGGACCGAGTAGCTGCTATCAATGACGAAAAAAGCATGTATGCAGCTAGCGTAGCCAAGCTTGGAGTACTTTATTATGCACAGGAACGTCTGTCTCAAAAAAAATTATCATTATCAGATGAGTATCAATATACCTCTGCTGTAAATGGTTTTCCAGGTGCCTATGATCCAGATGGTTCTGGAAAGATTAGTAAGATGCCTGATGATAAGAATTACAGCTTGGAAAATCTGTTAAAGGCTGTAGCCCAAAACTCAGATAATGTAGCGACAAATATATTAGGTTATTATGTAACTAATCAGTATGACAAGGCCTTCCAAAAATCAGTAGATAAAGCCGCAGCGACTTCGTGGAATATGGATAAAAAGGAGTTGACTGCTAGAGCCGCGGGTACTTTGATGGAGGCTGTTTATAGACAAAATGGAGATATTATCAATTATCTTTCAAGTACGGACTATGATGGCGAACGTATTTCCAAAAACATTGATGTTCCCGTCGCTCATAAAATTGGTGATGCCTACGACTTTAAACATGACGTCGCTATTGTTTATGCAGATTCTCCCTTTATTCTATCGATTTTTACGGATAAAGAGGGCTATGACAAAATCACCTCAATTGCAGATGATGTTTATGGAATTTTAAAATAATGACACAAAAATTGTTGCAAATGATGCAAGCCAAGGGTTATTTTAACCAGCACAAGAAAATTTTAGTAGCAGTATCAGGTGGAGCAGACTCTATGAGTTTGCTGCACTTTTTGTATAACCATCAAAAAGATTTGGATATTCAGTTGGGGATTGCTCACGTTAACCATAAACAACGACAAGAGTCGGAGCATGAAGAAGCGTATTTACGTCATTGGGCAGAGGAACATAAGGTCCCTTTTCACTATAGTGCCTTCTCAGGAAAGTTTTCAGAAAATGCTGCCCGTACCTTTCGCTATGAGTTTTTTAAGCGGGTCATGAAAGATTATGATTACTCTGCTCTTGTAACAGCCCATCATGCAGATGATCAAGCAGAGACGATTTTTATGAGACTGTTGAGAGGAAGTCGTTTAAGACACCTGACAGGAATTTCAGCTATCAGACCATTTGGCACTGGTCAGATTATTCGTCCCTTTTTGCATCTTACGAAAGATCAGCTTCCCGTAACTTTCCATTTTGAAGATAGGAGTAATACGTCATTAGCCTATCTTCGGAATCGCATCAGACTGTCCTATCTTCCTACCTTATCTCAGGAAAATCCTAAATTTAAGGAGCACCTTTGTCTTTTAGCCGAGGAGATTGGTCTTATGAAGCAAGCTTTAGGGGAGTTAACAAAGGATATTACTATCACTGATTTATCTGTTTTTCAGCAACAGTCAGATCCTGTCCAGCTCTTTCTTCTTCAGAACTATTTAGATACCTTTCCTGATTTACAGCTTTCTAAAGGCCAATTTAATCAATTGATAAGTTATCTAAGGAAAAATGGTTCAGGAAAGATTCCCCTAAAAAATGGTTATGAACTAGTAAAAACACAGACTTCTTTCCTAATAAGGAAAGAAGAGGCTATCTCTTTATCCCCTTCTTGTCTCTTAGAATTTGGAAAATCTGTTGAGTTTGAGGATTATACCTTGACTTTTTCAGAATTCAATGACGTTTCTAACGCAGATACTATTAGTATTTGGTCAGATTCCCCTATAGTGATTCGTCATAGAAAAGAAGGCGATAAGATTGACCTTGGTAGTCACCATAAAAAATTAAGACGACTATTTATAGACAATAAGATTTTAGAGAAGGATCGTCAAAAAGCCATTATAGGAGAACAAGATGATCAGATTATTTTTCTTTATGTTGCTGGGCGTCTCTATTTGAAAAAAAGACCTGAAAATGCTATACTTTATGGCACTGTAGTCATTTATAAGAATTTCTAATCAAATACCATGTTCAAATAACGATGATTGAAGTAAAAGTGGTATAATAACAGAATATTGACTTCGAGAAAGGGAACCCAAATGTTAGAAAAAGACATTAAAAAAGTCCTCTTTTCCCAAGAGGATATCGTAGCTAAAACTAAAGAACTAGGACAACAATTGACAGAGGATTATGCGGGGAAAAATCCTCTACTAGTCTGTGTTTTGAAAGGTGCTGTTCCATTTATGGCAGAACTTATCAAACATATCGATACCCATATTGAGATGGACTTTATGGTCGTTTCAAGTTATGGTGGTGGAACTGTCAGCAGTGGTGAAGTAAAGATTCTTAAAGATGTTGACACTAATGTTGAAGGACGAGACATCATCTTTATTGAAGATATCATTGATACAGGTCGTACGCTCCTTTATCTTCGAGATATGTTCAAGTACCGTAAAGCCAATTCAGTCAAAATCGCAACTCTTTTTGATAAACCAGAAGGTCGTGTTGTTGATATTGAGGCAGATTACGTATGTTACGATGTTCCTAATGAATTTATCGTTGGTTTCGGACTAGACTATGATGAAAAATACCGTAACCTCCCTTATGTCGGTGTCCTAAAAGAAGAAATTTATACAAAATAAGTAAAGGTCTAATTAATTTATGAATAATAAAAATAATAATGGCTTCTTACGGAACGCTTTTCTCTACATCATAGTTATTATTGCGGTTGTAACCGGAGTACAATACTTTGCAGGAGGAAGCCAAAGCCCAAGTCAACAATTGTCTTACACACAGTTGGTTAAGAAAATTGAAGATGGTAAGGTAAAATCTATCACTTATCAGCCAGACGGTAGTATCATTGAAGTTAAAGGTAGCTACAAAAAGGCTGAAAAGGTTGATACTGACCTTAGTCTCCCATTTTTAGGTAGTGCATCATCAGAGACACGTAGCTTTACATCGACTGTGCTGCAGAATGAAACAACCATGCAGAAATTGCAGTCAGCATCAGAAGCAGCTGATGTTAATGTTAAAATGATACGTGAAAGTTCAAGTGGTGCTTGGATTTCATATCTTTTTAGTTACCTACCTTTGATTGGGATTGCTATTTTCTTCCTTTTCATGATGAATCAAGGTGGTAACCGCGGTGCAATGAATTTTGGCCGCAACCGTGCTAAGACTCAATCAAAAGAGAATATTAAAGTTCGTTTCACAGATGTGGCTGGTGCGGAAGAAGAAAAAGAAGAACTTGTAGAAGTCGTAGATTTCCTCAAAAATCCACGTAAATATAAAGCACTTGGTGCACGTATCCCTAAGGGTGTTCTCCTTGAAGGCCCTCCAGGGACAGGTAAAACTCTGCTTGCTAAAGCTGTTGCTGGTGAAGCAGATGTTCCTTTCTTTAGTATCTCAGGTTCTGATTTCGTAGAGATGTTTGTCGGTGTCGGAGCAAGTCGTGTTCGTAGTCTTTTTGAAGACGCTAAGAAGGCCGAACGTGCTATTATCTTTATTGATGAAATCGATGCGGTTGGCCGTCGTCGTGGTACTGGAATGGGCGGCGGTAACGACGAACGTGAACAAACCCTTAACCAACTGTTGATAGAAATGGATGGTTTTGATGGAAATGAGAATATCATTGTCATTGCTGCAACCAACCGCAGTGATGTTCTTGATCCAGCCCTCCTACGTCCAGGACGTTTTGACCGTAAAGTTCTTGTTGGTCGCCCAGATGTAAAAGGCCGAGAAGCTATCTTGAAAGTCCATGCCAAGAATAAACCATTGGCTGAAGATGTTGACCTTAAAGTTGTTGCTCAACAAACTCCAGGTTTTGTTGGAGCTGACTTAGAGAATGTCTTGAATGAAGCAGCCCTAGTTGCTGCACGACGTAGTAAGACTAGAATTGATGCTAGTGATATCGACGAAGCAGAGGATCGTGTTATTGCTGGACCATCTAAGAAAGACCGCCAAGTTTCAGAACACGAACGTAAAGTTGTGGCTTACCATGAAGCAGGTCATACAATTGTTGGTTTAACACTTTCTAGCGCTCGTGATGTTCACAAGGTTACTATTGTTCCACGAGGTCGCGCAGGTGGTTATATGATTTCTCTACCAAAAGAGGATCAGATGTTGTCATCTAAAGATGAGCTAAAAGAACAATTGGCAGGACTTATGGGTGGACGTGTTGCAGAAGAAATTATTTTCAACGTTCAAACCTCAGGCGCTTCAAATGACTTTGAGCAAGCAACACAGTTAGCACGTGCAATGGTTACTGAATATGGTATGAGCGAAAAACTTGGACCAGTCCAATATGAAGGTAATCATGCGATGAATCCAGGACAATTTACGACAGATAAGTCTTACTCAGCTCATACAGCTCAACTTATTGACGAAGAAATTCGATCACTTTTAGTTGAGGCACATGACAAAGCAACTGAAATTATCAATGCAAACCGAGAAACACATGCTCTCATTGCAGAAGCTTTGCTTAAGTATGAAACACTTGATGCTGCACAAATCAAGTCAATTTATGAGACTGGTAAGATGCCGGAGGATTCTCTTGGAGATTCAGAAGAAGATAATCATGCCCTATCTTACGATGAAGTCAAAGAAAGAATTGAAAATAAAAATAAAGATGAAGAAGAGTAAGGAGTTTTACTCTTCTTTTTTTAGATAAATCGAGAGAAGAAATACTATTAAAAAGTATTATAAAAAAAGAAAATTAAAATCAAAATAAATTATTGACAAGACAAGCTAGAGATGATATTATAAATAAGCTGTTTCGCGAGAGACAGCGGACACGAGAAGTGAAAAAACTTCAAAAAAAGTGTTGACAAGACATTCTAGATTTGCTAGAATATAGAAGTTGTCTTAAGAGAGACAAAGACCTTTGAGAACTGAATAAGAAACCAAGTGCAGGGTTATAGAAGAAATTATAACCTGTCAATTTACAAGAATAAATCGTCAGACGACGGTAATGAGTTAACGCTCGAACAATTATTAAATTTTTTAATGAGAGTTTGATCCTGGCTCAGGACGAACGCTGGCGGCGTGCCTAATACATGCAAGTAGAACGCTGAAGAGAGGAGCTTGCTCTTCTTGGATGAGTTGCGAACGGGTGAGTAACGCGTAGGTAACCTGCCTTGTAGCGGGGGATAACTATTGGAAACGATAGCTAATACCGCATAACAATGGATGACCCATGTCATTTATTTGAAAGGGGCAAATGCTCCACTACAAGATGGACCTGCGTTGTATTAGCTAGTAGGTGAGGTAACGGCTCACCTAGGCGACGATACATAGCCGACCTGAGAGGGTGATCGGCCACACTGGGACTGAGACACGGCCCAGACTCCTACGGGAGGCAGCAGTAGGGAATCTTCGGCAATGGGGGCAACCCTGACCGAGCAACGCCGCGTGAGTGAAGAAGGTTTTCGGATCGTAAAGCTCTGTTGTAAGTCAAGAACGAGTGTGAGAGTGGAAAGTTCACACTGTGACGGTAGCTTACCAGAAAGGGACGGCTAACTACGTGCCAGCAGCCGCGGTAATACGTAGGTCCCGAGCGTTGTCCGGATTTATTGGGCGTAAAGCGAGCGCAGGCGGTTTGATAAGTCTGAAGTTAAAGGCTGTGGCTCAACCATAGTTCGCTTTGGAAACTGTCAAACTTGAGTGCAGAAGGGGAGAGTGGAATTCCATGTGTAGCGGTGAAATGCGTAGATATATGGAGGAACACCGGTGGCGAAAGCGGCTCTCTGGTCTGTAACTGACGCTGAGGCTCGAAAGCGTGGGGAGCGAACAGGATTAGATACCCTGGTAGTCCACGCCGTAAACGATGAGTGCTAGGTGTTGGATCCTTTCCGGGATTCAGTGCCGCAGCTAACGCATTAAGCACTCCGCCTGGGGAGTACGACCGCAAGGTTGAAACTCAAAGGAATTGACGGGGGCCCGCACAAGCGGTGGAGCATGTGGTTTAATTCGAAGCAACGCGAAGAACCTTACCA
>ERZ1699244.37-NODE-37-length-54741-cov-4.910041_pt1 | contig 54741 bp, 49 predicted proteins | sample MGYA00581534_ERZ1699244 | MGnify/ENA primary metagenome ERZ1699244 (study PRJEB42319, sample SAMD00040331) | human oral metagenome | material: saliva | host: Homo sapiens | study: EMG produced TPA metagenomics assembly of PRJDB4115 data set (Metgenomic analysis of...
CCCAAACGCAGTTTTGGAAAGATTTCCTCATTAGGAAATGAGAAAACGGGTGGATATATCTCTAAGGACGACTTAGGTCACTATGGAGGCCGAAGAGATATATCCACCCGTTCATAACTAAAGAGGAAATTTACCAAATCAAGTGATACACGTGATCTAGATTACTTCCTTCTTGTATTTGTATGTCTGTATTGTCGTATGTTTGGCTACCGATCATATAGCCCGCTGGATTGTATGCTTTCATCTCGAGCAGTTTCGCAGTCTTTGCAGCACGATTAAATTGCAAAGTATAGATAGCGTGATCACCACTAGGGTCAACAATCTTTAAATTCAACTTAGCCTGCGCATCGTCTTTCTCTACCGTATCGTTATCGATGTAACCAGTACGACCATCCGCATCAGTATTAAGAGGATACCAACTTTCAGCATGAGACACACCCACACCAGCGCTAAATAACAAACCTGCTACTGCTAAACATGCAAACCATTTTTTCATAACTATTCTCTCCTGACTATAAAATTCAAATAACTATGCAATCTGCATACCATAAATTCCCTACGCCTTCATTATAACACCATAATTGCATATAACTAATAAAAACTCTATTAAATGCATAAACTATATAGAACCCCTAAGGAACGTCTAGCAAGGCCCCTATGGATTAAATAATCGTATTGTAATAGGGATGCCCATACTAAGATTAGCGTAAATTAGAAATAAAAAGGCCCAACACTTCTATGAAAACGACTTAGCTCGCTTTGGAGGCTTTCATAGAAGTGTTGGGTCTACTATCTAAACACACAGTCTAGAATGGGCATCCCTACACCGAAGGATTATTTACCCCATAGGGCCTTCATAACTTCCGCGCCCATGGTATCATCTTCAATTTTTGTAGGTTTTTGTGCATCTTTGCTGGACAATAACGCTACGCCTGCAGCGCTGTATACTGTTGTATCAAGTTCTGTCCATGTTTTTTCTTTACGATCGATGCGTACTGTGTAGATGTATGTGAAGCCTTCTACATTGTTAATTTTAACAAGTACTGTTGCCGCATCATCTGTTTTATATACAGAAGAGTTGTCGATAAACCATGCTGCATCGTCAGCATCAGCATCGATATAGTACCAATCAGCAGCACTGGCTTGACCAAAGCCGCCGAAGAATAAAACCCCTGCTGCAAACATAGCAGCTAACCATTTTTTCATTTCTAACTCCTTAACGCTAGAGACGACCATCTAAGATGGCCGCCCATAGTTACTTACATATTTGTATCTTAATTACTTAATTATATTATTCTTCAGTTACATCTTCTTCGATTTCAGAACCTGGAATAACAGCAATGCTAGCTACTTTATCACCTTCGTCGAGGTTTTGTGTTTTCACACCAGAAATAGCTTTACCTTTTTTAACAGCAATATCATTCATGTTGAAGCGGATGATTTTGCCTTGTTCAGAGATAAGCATTACTTCATCATCGTTATGAACAACTTCAACGGCAACTACGTCACCTGTTTTGTTCGTAATCTTGAAGTTCTTAGAGCCTTTGCCGCCGCGTTTTTGCAATGTATAAGCTTCCGCATCATTGCGTTTACCAAATCCTTCTTCGGAGATAGTAAACACTTGTGCTTCGCTTTCATCAGCATTAATAACACCAGCACCTACAACCACGTCGCCTGCATTGAGTTTAATGCCCCGCACGCCGTGAGCCGCACGTTTCATAAGGCGTACATCGCTTTCACTGAAACGAATAGCGATACCCAATTTAGTACCAATCAAGATATCTTGGTCACCAGTCGTTACGTTGACGGAAATCAAGTGATCCCCTTCGTCGAGGTTGATAGCGTTGAGACCAGAACGACGGATGTTGCGGTATTCTTCGATAGCTGTACGTTTTACAACGCCAAACTCAGTTACCATGAATAAGTTTACATCTTCTTGAACGCGTTCAAGGTCAATCATAGTCGTAACGGATTCGCCTACAGCTAATGGCAATACGTTAACCATGGCAGTACCGCGAGAATTACGGGAACCTGCTTCTGGCACTTCGTATGCTTTGAGGCGGTATGTACGGCCTGTGGACGTGAAGAATAACAATGTATTATGCGTACGAACATGCATAATTTGTGTTACATAATCGTCTTCCTTCGTCTTCATGCCGATAACGCCAGCGCCACCTTTATGTTGGTTGCGATATACGTTCGCGTTCATGCGTTTGATGTAACCTTGTTTAGTCAAGGTAATAACCATCTCTTCGTCAGCGATGAGGTCCTCTACATCAAGGTCGGACGTATCGATTGTGATTTCAGAACGACGAGGGTCGCCGTATTTCTTCTTCATATCATCCAGTTCGTCTTTGATGATTTGACGTTGACGCGCTTCGCTAGCCAAGATAGCTTTCAAATCTTCGATCAATGCCAACAATTCCTTGTATTCGTCTTCGATTTTCTCACGTTCCAAGCCTGTTAAACGGCGTAAACGCATGTCGAGGATGGCTACTGCTTGTTTTTCTGAAAGCCCGAATTTTTGCATCAATGCGTTACGTGCGATTTCGTCAGTTTGAGAACTGCGGATTGTAGCGATAACTTCATCGATGTGGTCGAGGGCGATCAACAAGCCTTCCAAGATGTGTGCACGCGCTTCGGCTTTGTTAAGCTCGAATTGAGTACGACGTACGATTACATTGAGACGATGATCTAAGTAGTAACCCAATACTTCTTTCAAATTCAATACGCGAGGATGACCGTCCACGAGGGCCAACATAATCACGCCGAAAGATTCTTGAAGTTGAGTGTGTTTATATAATTTGTTAAGAACGATATCTGGTTGCACGTCAGCGCGCAATTCGATAACGATGCGCATACCTTGACGGTCAGATTCGTCGCGAAGTGCTGTGATGCCATCAATAACCTTGTCGCGGCTCAAGTTCGCAATCGTTTCGATAACGCGAGCCTTGTTAACTTGGTATGGAATCTCAGTCACTACGATTTTATGCTTGCCCTTCGCCATTTCTTCAATGGTTGCACGAGCGCGCATTTTTACGCTGCCACGACCTGTGGAGTACGCTTTTTTAATGCCTTCCCGGCCCAAAATGAGCGCCCCAGTCGGGAAGTCTGGACCTTTGATTTGCGTCATCAATTCGTCCACAGTTACATCTGGGTTATCGATGAGCATGGTAAGGCCATTACATACCTCGTTAAGGTTGTGCGGCGGAATATTTGTCGCCATCCCTACGGCGATACCGCTGGAACCATTGATGAGAAGATTTGGGATCTTCGCTGGCAATACTGTAGGTTCTTGCAAGCTTTCATCATAGTTCGGCATGAAATCAACAGTTTCCTTGTCGATATCAGCGAGCATTTCTTGCGTAATTTTCGCCATACGTACTTCGGTATAACGCATCGCAGCGGCACTATCGCCGTCGATGGAACCAAAGTTACCGTGGCCGTCTACCAAGAGGTAGCGCGTATTGAAATCTTGCGCTAAACGAACCGTTGCGTCGTAAACGGATCTATCACCATGTGGATGATATTTACCGAGTACGTCACCGACGATACGAGCGGATTTCTTGTACGGTTTATTTGGCGTCATGCCTGTTTCGTGCATCGCGTACAAAATACGACGATGTACTGGTTTCAAGCCATCGCGCACATCTGGAAGAGCACGCATTACGATTACGGACATCGCATAATCGATATAGGCGTTCTTCATTTCTTTATCAATCTGAACGGGATGAATATTCCCGTGGGACCATTGTTGGTCTGCCACAATCTCACCTCATTTTACTAACACTGATTATAATTCATCATAATATTATAGCATTTTTAAGGGCTAAAGGCTAATTTTATCGGTATTTTTCTGCATTTTTGTGAAAGCTACTTCACCTATTCTAGTAGCCAATCTAAAACATTCTTTTGCTCTATACCATTATGATTATCTGTTTTATGTAACACATCCATTGTAAGTAAATATTTAGGATAGTTATCATCAAGTTTCTCTAACGGTGATAATTCACGTCGTAACGTAGTATCATCCATAACGCTATAGCTTACTTGATAATATTCTAAACGATGTGGCATTTTAGCTACAAAATCTATTTCACCATTTTGTAGATGCCCTACATAAACACGGTAACCACGTCTAATTAATTCCAAATATACAATATTCTCGAGTATATGACCGCGATCCGAATCTGTACGACTTAATAAAAACTTACGGAATGCACTATCTACAACATAATATTTAGCATTTCGCTGCAATAACGCTTTTCCTTTTACATCAAATCGGTCAACTTCATAGATTAAAAGACCATCTTTGAGACCTTGTAAATATTTCTCAACCGTCTTATTATCCGTTTTGCGACCATAACTAGTGAGCGTATTCGCAATTTTCGTTGGATTAATCAAACTCCCTATATTAGCTAATAAATATTTAATAATATCCAATAATAATGGTACATCTGTAATTTTTAATCTCGTTACAATATCTTTCAGAATAACAGTGTTTAGAATACTTTCTAAATATTCATCAATACTTTCATCATCTTCAACATGTACAAGCCTAGGGAAAGAACTATGCTCGATATACAAATTGTATATATCCATATCTGACAAGTTTTGCTGACTATATGCACTATGAAATTCTTTAAATGAAAGCGGTAGCATCTCAACTTGCACATATCTACCGGTTAATAATGTGGCAATATCAGAAGACATAAAATATGCGTTTGAACCTGTAATATAAATATCCACATTAGGTTTGATAAATAAACTTCCTACGACCTTCTCAAATTGTGGTACATGCTGCACTTCATCTAAAAATACATACATGGGAGTCTCTGGAATCAATCGTTCTACTATATACTCATGGAGGGCATGATACTCCTGTAGCGGTTCATACTCTAAATCTTCAAAATTAATAGAAATGATTTGATTGGCTTTTACACCACTAGCTAATAATTCTTGTTTAAACAATTCAAATAATGTAGATTTGCCGCACCGACGCACACCAGAAACGACTTTAATCACATCTTGATCTTTATGACGCCTTAAAAATTCTAAGTATTGCTCGCGTTGAATCAAAGGCATTATAACCTCCTTAGCTCAACAATATTCACTATTATTGCACAACTAGAAACATATTTTAGGATAGTAATCCTAATTCAGTACATTTATAATTTAAACAGGGACTATAATCCTTATTTATTATAATTATATCATTTTTTAGGATTATAATCCCTATTTTTATTAAATACAATATATTTCGGGATTACAATCCTAAAACAACTGTTTTATCATCGTATTGAACACTTATAACTATCTCTATCCCTTATTTAGTGACCCGCATGCTTTATCATATGATCTAAAATGCTAACAAAATCTCGTTCCACAGCAGAAGTGTCTGCACCGGTGCTACCAATCCCAGTTAACATAGTTTCTTTCCAATCATTCTTTGCCTTAAATCTAAATGAGATCAAATACTTAGCTTTTGTTTTATCCGCTTCTCCTTTTGGCAAATAGTAAAAGCCTATGCTTCTTTCAGTAGGCAACAGTGCTGGATTATCTTGCGGTTTATATTGGCTATATATAGATTTCATAAAGGTTAGAACATCTTCACCCTTTACAGACGTATCTACAAAAATAATCTCATCGTATGTAAATAAAGGTATCTTATTAGTACCAGCAACGCGTGTCGCTTTAGATTTAGCTAGCTCCAACGCCTCCTCATGAGTGGCCATCCGCATGCCATACCGCTTAGCACTCTCCACCAAAGAAGAGTTCAAATGAACTAAATACGCCTGTGAATAAGCAAAATCTGCATCATTATCTCTCTCACCACCAGGTGCAGGCAAGGTTGGACGATGCACCACAGAATTTATGGTAAAAGAAAAACCATTGCTTTCATCATAAAAAACATATACATTGCGCTGGAATGGTTTCTCCTTCTCCACCACAGCAGATTGAAGAACTAGACGCGGATGAACAACGCTGAACTCCTTTTCCACACTAGCCTTGATATCCTCTGGCGTGGCAGGATCACCATTTTCCATCGTCCACACAAAAGAACAACCGCTCAATAAAAATGTACAAATACACACAACAACTAATGATATATACCTAATCAACTGCTTCATAGATACACCTCTCCCTGACCTATTTTCCTCGCACAGCCTGTTGTATTTCCCGATCAACAACGGTAATTATGTCTCGTTCAATCTGCTCAGAACTCTTATCTTGATAACCAACACCACTCATTAAGGTATCTCGCCAATCTTCCCGCCCTCTAATTTTAAAACTTATTAGGTACAGAGCCTTGCTCTTGTCTGTTTCACCATTTGGTAAATAGTAAAAGCTAACCTTACGTCCATACACACTACTTACTAAGGTCTCGTCACCATTAGGTTTATATAGAGAATATATGTCTCGTAACATGCCCACTACACCAGCACCATTAGATGTTTGATTAAGAAATACAAAATCTCCTTCATCAAACAAAGGCGCTGTACTATTACCATCTGGACGCATGAGTTTAGCACTGATGAGCGCCTTACGCTCCTCATCATTAGCTATGTGAAAGCGATATTTTGTAGCAAGAAGAGCTACCTCACTATTTAAATGATTTAAATATGTATCTGCATACCAATACTCAGCCTTCGTTTCTCGCTGACCACCTGGAATAGGTAGCTCAGGAGTCTTCACATACACACTGGTAGTAAAGACAAAACCATTATTCTCATCTAAAAAAGTATACTCATTATGTTTATTGGGCTTTGTAGAAACAACCCTAGAAGACTGCAGCACAAGGCGAGGATTATAAGCCCCAAAACGCTCCTCAACCATTTCCTTCACATCATTTGGCGTATACGGATCCCCATCAAACAGCGTTATCCGAGAAGAAGTACAACCACCCAATACAACACTACAAACACACACAAAAACCAACAACACAAACCTAGCAAACAAAGGCATACACAAACACACCTCTCTCCCTCCACCAACTTTAGAATGAATATGCTGGTATGACTATAATTAGGATTAGATTATTATTGATGGGACATCTTTATAGCTAGTGTTTTAAAAAGTGCTATTACCTATTGATGAGCGACTTAGGTCACTATGGAGCGAGGAGATAGGTAATAGCACTTTTTAACTAAGTAAGCATATAGTTCTCGGGCCCCATCAATAATAGCTAACTATTAACTAGTTTATCCAGCATATTCATGCGATAATTCTCTATTACATTCATAAAGGATTGATTGTGTATGGGATTGTCCGTCATCCCAAATAGGTGGCTTTTACAGTCGCAGTCAGAGGATCCAAATTTAGGCACGTCCCATTCGGCAACGCCACGGACCGCATCAGCAAGAGTACATTCCGCATCAGCCCAGCTAGTACGAATCGGCAGACCTGCTATCATTTCGCAGTGACCGCGGAAGTAATCTAGATGCCAGTGCATTTTCTTCCGTTTTCGCTTATGGCGCTCAATGCGTTTCGTTAAATTCGCCTTCGCAGAGCCTACGTACATATAGTAACCCGCCTTGAAATGCATCATTCCTTTAGAGCCGATCTCAAGGTCTAAATCATGGTCGAGATGCATGACCATTACGTACACGCCACTATCGTGAGCCTCTGTGTCGAGAATGCTACTCGGATAGGAACATTCACGTGTTACAGTAGGCATGGTAAAAGTCTCATCCCACGCCACTGCAACGGCTTTCCAGTCTAAGGAAGTTGCGACCTCTTTAAAGGTTTTGGCAAACTCCAAATCTGTATGGTAGTCCGGCAAGAACCACTGCGCTCTATCCCATTGTACGAGGAATAAAACACCTGTATGGTACTCTTCGTTTTGCAATTCTTTTAAATGCAATAAATGCTTACGACCTCGCTCTGTAATGGCATCAGGGAACATGGCTCCCGTTTTAGAGAATAGCGTACAAGACTTAACCTCTAACAGAAACTCATCACCTTTATCATTGGTGAGGAGCAAGTCAAAACGTGATGATATGCCATGTAGTTTAACCGTATATTCTCGTCGTACAACGCGCCACTCTTCCCAACCTGGTATGAGTTTATTTTCGATCAAATGCTGCGCTACATCATTGCTGTAGTTAGTGTCAAGCATAATCACAATGCCATCGCGCTCGATGCCGACCACGCGATATTTCGTTTTTGCATCCGGCTTATCATGAGGCACGATGTACATCGTTACACCGGTGAACAAGAGCTCCCACATGCGACCAGGATTTGGCAAATGAGCGAGCACGCTTTCACCATTTAAATCTAAAGTCACCACAAAACGGTTCGGGCGACCTCTATATTTCGCTTTTAAAATTGTATCGTAAAGGACTTTCATTGGTACTCCTACATCAAGAATATTCTATGTGTCTATTATACGCTATTTTGTTACAGGATGAGAGTCCTACGGATTATACTTTGAAAGTCCTTACAAATTGCATGATGAATGCCCTAAGAAAAGTCTAAGAAGTAACACCTTACATATTTACAAAATCTGAATTAATAATTCACTACAGTTACAGGATCATTATTGCGGTATTTGCGATTACTACGTTGATAATCTCGTTCTACCAAATTCTGTAGCGCTTCGCCTAATAACGTCCAAAAAGCATCAGAATCTTCCGTTGGTATACCAAGAACAATGGAGTTTCCTTTGGAATAGGTAATACATGTAGAGGTTATGTTATCAAGAATTGGTAAATACACAATAATCACGCCACATGCTGCTAGCATATCCTTAAGAGGCTCCTTCACACCAATTAAAGGTTCGCTAGAAAGATCCTTAATTTTAGGTATAAATGTTTCTAGTAACTCTGCATTATAAGGATTGACCTCTACAAAACGGGCCCTTCCTTTCGTAATTTGTACCAATGTATAAATTGCACTCTTTTTATCAGGCTCCATATCCTTAATATTTTCATATACTAAGGGCATAACCATGTCATTAGCTACATTTTTTAAAGAAGCTACCTCAAAAAACTTCTGTAAATTATTGACCTGCTCAGCTGCCTTTTTTGTTTCTGGCACGATGCCTAAACGTGCGAGTTTGGCATAACCAAAAGGTTTAGCAAAGTTGATTTCTTCATCAATGGAATTTTCATACTCTACTTTTAATATCTGCTCCCTATAACTAGCTTCTAAACCATTCCAAAAACTAGCCTCTACACCAAACACCCGCTCAAGACGCATTGCCACATCTTGAGTTAGTGGCACCTCTCCATTAATAAGCTTACTAATGTGTTTTTCACTCATATCCATTCGTGTAGCTAATTCTTTTTGCGTCATATGCCTATCTTCTAAAACCTCTTTTATAGTCATACCTGGTGGTATCGCTATAAAAGTATTACTTCTATAAATTTTCATACTTTTTACACTCCTTATCAATGATAATCCACAATTTCTTGGATCTCTACAATATCTACAGTATTACCATATTGAGTAAAAATTAAGCGGTATGGATGGATTAAATCCATAGCATATTGTCCTAATCGATCTCCGTATAAAGGATGGCATCTTCCTAATCGCAAAAAAATTAATGTTTCAATAGATGCAGCTTGACTAATTTGTTGTAACCGTTCATATAGTTTTACTGTCATTTTAAGATTATATTTTTTCTGTGCTGCATTAATATCTGTACATACCTTACGTATCTTATTATTCTTATATCGTATATCCAATATATCACCGACTCTCTCCAATCATAGTGAATGGTTGATACAATATAAATGGCCATTTATAATAATTTACCTAGTAGGTTAATTCTATTATACCTCTTCAAATACAAATGTAAATAAATAATTTACCAATTGGGTAAATTTAATAACACTATGTAGTATCAAAAATCATATATGCTATTAATAATTAATATTGAAATTTTTCATTTTTGTAGCTTAGGTTACATTATTACGTGTTAAAATAGTTTATACTAGGAACATCGGGTCAGTATTTAATACCCGTACTGATCGTTACGCCGGGTTTTGATGAGGCATCGCCTAGTTGATCTCATCACGCTGTTCGTATACGTGCGAAGCTTTCACAAAACCCAATGGCGTATATATTTTACAAACAAAGAATCATATAGATTAACTAAGTAGTTTTAGCCACAATTCTCTGCAGAGAGGGCTCGAGAAAGGATTTAATATGGCACAAATTGCAGCAAATTTACAACGCATTAAAAACGGTCAACGCCGTTATGCAATTACACCTCGCATTCCTGGAGGTTTCATTCAACCTGAACAATTACAAAAATATATCGACGTAGCCAATGAGTTCGGCGCCGTTCTAAAATTGACTGCCAGCCAACGCATTATGATTACAAATTTGAAAGCAGAAGACGTAGATAAAGCTTGGGAGATGCTCGGCATGGAGCCAGCGTACACTGTATCTAACCGCGTGCGCAGCGTAAAAATCTGCCCTGGTACTACATTCTGTAAACGTGCTAAACAAGATAGCGTACATCTTGGCATGCAAATCGAGCGCAAATATTTGTCTCAAGAAATGCCAAACAAAATGAAAATCGGCGTGTCCGGTTGTCTTAATTCTTGTACTGAAAGTCGCCTGAAAGATGTAGGTATTATCGGTACTGTAGAGGGCTGGAATGTATACGCTGGCGGTAGCGGCGGTGCACACCCTCGCATTGGCGACCTCATCGCTGAAGTAACAACTGAAAAAGAAGCTCTTGCATTGGTAGATCGTATCATTGCATACTATAAAGAAAATGCTCAAATTGAACGCATGGGCGAATTCATTGATCGCATTGGTTTAGAGGCTTTCAAAGCAGCTGTATTGGGCGACCTTGAAGGTGCTCCAGCTGAAAGCAAATCCGAAGAACCAGCTGTGTTCTTGCCTGGTCAAGGTAACGATCCTGAAGTCGAAGCACCTCGCCTCGAAGTAGGTTCTCCTATTACTCCAGACACAATCATTCGCGACATCGTGGAAACATATCCAAATGTTGTGCCTGTATTGCAAAGCATCGGCATGGGTTGCTTAGGCTGCCCTTCTGCCACAGCTGAGCCATTATGGCAAGCCGCAGAAATTCACGGTTTTAATGTATACGATTTAGTAGAGAAGTTAGAAACAGCACGAAAAGGAGCTTAATATGTCCGCATTCTTAGGTCACATCCATTACTGGTTATATCGTAAAATTCAATTGCTCGTAGAGCGTGAAAACTTGATTTTAGAAAAAACAACTAAAGTTGTTGATGATTTAGCCGAGGAATTACACTCTATCTCCGTAGATACATACGGCGAACCAATCAATCCAAGCATTCCTCTGGAAAACATCATCGATCACGGCAATATCCACGGCTGGTTGGCTAACCAAATCAACATTGCATCCGTTCGCGAAGCAGCTTTCATCAGAGATTTGCTCGACACTAACTCCGGCGACGAAGCGGTGAACGTAGTAACAGCTATTCTCGATGCATTTGCTGTACAAGGCCAAGCATGTGGCGTTGTGGCGCAAGACAGCCTTGAAGAACACACAGCACCAGCGATTTACAATGCGTTGCAAAACTTCTACGTAAATGGCATGCCTTGCGATGGCGGTGACCAAGTGGTTTCTGAAAGCCCAGATGAGTTCACATGGGTGGGTGACCACAGATTACAAGCAGGCTACTGGCGCACAGCGGGCGTTGACCCTAAATTCATGGCTGTAGCTTACCAAACATGGTTCGAAGCATTTGTGAAAGCTATTGATCCAGCCTTTGAACTTGTAACGACTGAAGAAAACGGCACACGTTTATATACAATCAAGAAAAAATAATTAATAAATATAGAGTATTTCCTTTGCTTAGGAAATATAAACGAACGAAAACGAACAAAAAAGCGAACGTAAAATTTTACGTTCGCTTTTTATCTTATTATTTATATTCTACAATTACTTAACAGTATATGTAGTACCACGTCCTATACCTTGTTTTCTTAAAAAACCTGAGTTCACTAATTTATTCAAATTTTCTTCAATGACAAGTAAAACGATTCTTATCGAGTTTTCCGAATATACTATATCATAAAACGAGCGTATATATTTACGTTCGTTTTTGCGCACATTTTAAATCTAACTTTAATATATTTTTACAAAACTGTAGCTATAGGCACAGCATTGATAAGTAATATCATTTATAATATAAGCATAAGGTAATTACACAAGTTAATTTAATTAAGTGATAGCGTCAGCTTTCAAAATATAAAAAGCTAGAATTAGGAGGTCTATTATGGCAGGCACAGTTAATCAAGAATTAGGTTTATTATTCCAAGGTCCTAACTATGTAATCGTAAAAAAAGGCGGCAAAGCTGGTGAACAAGTTGAAAAACACAATCACCCAGAAGCAAACGTAATTTTTACAGTAGTTAAAGGTAAAGTACAAGTATTCCTTAACGAAACTGAAGAACATGTACTTGTACCAGGCCAAGTATTAGAATTCAACGGCGACAACTACATCCAAGCAACACTTGTTGAAGACAGCGAATTCGTAGTAAACCTTATCCACAAACCTGAATAAAAACTAGTTTAAAACATAAACCCTATAAGAAAAGGCGGTTAATCATTTGAGATTAACCGCCTTTTTTATGGAGCTTACATTTTGTAGAGCTTAAAAGGAATTATATATTGTTAGATCACTTACATCAGCCCGTTTTGTATGGCCCGGTGCAGGCACACAGTCTGGATGAGGGTATCCTATAGGGAAGATAGCTACAGGTATAACAGTATCCGGCAAGTTATATGCCGTGCGCACTTTAGCTGGATCAAAATGAGCAATCCACGTTGTTCCTAAGCCTATATCCGCCACGGTAAACATGAGGTGAGAACCTACAATACTGGCGTCTACAACGCCCATATCCGCATCATCGTATTCCCGTTTCCAACTCACTGCATTATCATAACAAACAATAATCGCCAACGGCGCATTGAAGTGGCCATTAGTGCAGTCTCTTAGTTTATTAAGACTATCTATCGTATTCAACACAAGTAAGCGTTGCGGCTGATAATTATGAGCCGTGGGTGCTAATCTCGCTGCCTCTAACAAGATATCTAACTTATCTTGCTCAACGGGCTTCGTATCAAATTTTCGAACTGAATACCGCTCTGTGGCTAATGCTTTAAAATCTTTCATTAGATCTCACTCCTTATTTGAAATAAGCTAATCTATTTTAAAGAAAACACCTATATGTAACCTACAATATCTTATCTCTATACAGACTACTTCTGTTAATATATTTCTCTATCTTACTATAAAAGTCCTTTAAATCCAAAAGCCCCTTATCTGAAACCAGACAAGGGGCCATTTCATATTATTTTTTTAGCCGGTATTATTTTTTAAGACGGCTAATTACTTCGTTAGTAATGTTTTCGATTTTGCTATTAGCGTCAGCCGCACGGATTGTGTATGGATCATCCAATACTACATCCATTTTTTTCTCAACGCGAATAGTTTCAACTGCATTATGAATTGCTTGCATCATAGGTTGAGCAATTTTGTTGATTTCATCGTTTTCTTTTTGAAGCAATGGAGCTACGGATTTATTGAATTCAGCTTCTGCTTGAGTTTGATCTTGAATTTTTTCAATTTCTTGTACTTTTTTCTCAATTTGTGGACGGTATTGAGCGTCTACTTGTTGCATTTTCATATCTAATGCACCATAGCCAGGGTAGCTATTTACTACTTGGCTCATATTTACTAAGCCAATGTTAGCAGCACTTGCTACTGCAGCAGTAGCAGACATAGCACCAACGATAGCTAGGGTAGTTAATTTTTTAGATAATTTCATCTGAAATCCTCCTCGAAATAAAAGTGTCACTATACAATCCAATAGTGTACTATTTTTACTATAACAAATCTCGCTAACTTTCACAAGACTATGTTACATAGCATAATAAAGACCTATGAAATGCTTATGAAAGTCTATAGAAGTTAAAATAATACCCACAAGTATACTCTGAAGCTATAATAGCAGTCGCTACGGACATATTCAGAGCACACATGTGGGTATTACGGCTTTCACCTATTATTTATAATTCGACATCGAATTATTGTTCATCGTTCAAATAAATATATTTATCGGATTTCAATTTGGACACGAGGTCAGGCACCAAACCGATAAGACGATCGAAGCTGCTGCTGTAAGGGTTGCCTTTAATGTTGAACAACTCAATGCGTTCGCCTTTAATAACGAGGATAGCGCTTGGTTCCATTTTGGCACCGCCGCCACCGCCGCCACATTCGTGGTTTTTATTAGCAGTGTTGTGGTTTGTACCAGTACCAAAACCAAATGTTACGTCTACGAATGGAACAAGTGTAGTATCGCCGATTTGCACAGCTTCGCCTACTACAGTTTCCACCTTAATCATATTTTTGAATTTCTCGAATAGGACTTCCAAATTCTCTTTTACATTACTGTTTTCCATCACAGTACCTCCGCTTTTTGTGAAAGTATCATTGCTGTACGTTCAATACTTAGGTTTTTATACTATGTATTTACTTCTATATGACATATACATTATTTGTAGACCTTATATATTGTCTTAATACAGCTCATTTACTTAGTTGACTTAATATATCCTTACGCTGTTTGACCTTGTTCGGCTTTCAGCTTTTCTAACTGCTTAGCTTCCTTCCGTTTAACCCAGAAGACGCGAGCGCTTTCACCCAATAGGGAACGCATTGGTTTAGATAGCAAGAATCTTGTACCATGCCAAGCCATGACAGCTAAAATGATGCGCCCTTTAATATGTCCGCTACCTTCACCGGCCCAATTTACATAATCGAGCTCGATGTTCTCAGCTTGTTCAGGCCAAATGCTGTACAGCATAGATGCGATAATCCCCATACGATATGGGTCACCGATACCAAATCGACCTTCTATGGCCACATCGCGTGGTTTAGAGTGGTCATAGCATCGCTTCGAAACAAGGAATAGCTGGTGCCATAATTCTGTATTTTGTACATGTTTCATGAACCAGAATGTAGGAATTTTAGACTTAAATGATGCTACCGGATCGTTTGGATCTGGTTTTTCAAAACGATGTTTAACCGTCGTTTTGAGGTCTTTCACCTTCGTAAATACCTTTTCCTTGATGGAACCGTCACTGTTGAAAGTAACGCGGCTCACTGTTTCGTCATCGCTTTTAATATGGGATGTTGGATCTTGCTGAATTGAGTCATACCGATCAGCTCGAGCCTGTGCATCCATATCCTTAGAAGCTTGTTCAGGACGTTCAATGCGTTCATTTGGATTTTCAGATCTACCAGCCCCTGGTGATTCTTCATCACCAAAGGTAGTGTCAGAACGTTGAGAGCTTTTCAAATCTTCAAAGCTAGTGCCACTAGAGCTTACAGAAGGACCTTGTCCGCCCCCTTGCATCGCCTTAGCAAAGGCCTCTGCTTGTGACATATCATCGTCTTCATCCACAACTTTTTGGTATTCTTCGTCAACGCGATTTTCAAGCCATTCTTCATAGTCTTTCACAGGACCAATCTTGAGCATGCCCAAAATGTATAATTCCTTAAAAAATGGTTTGTCCTGCAAATACGCTAGATGCAGTGAAAATACACGCCACAGCCATTTGACGCGCACCTCGCCACGATATGGCGAGCGTCCGTTAATTTCGATGCTATATGTGATTGGTGTCAGTAGGATAATCAAGATGAGTGCTGCAATGATGGCCACAATAACGAGGGCCACAATAGCCACTGTACTCAACCACATCACCTCCTTAGGTGTACCTATGATTAGTTTTCAATACCTTTTCGAGCCATTACGCCTTGAAGGTAGTAATGTTTAACCTCTTTCATTTCCGTTACAAGGTCTGCCTCGTCGATTAATTCTTGAGGAGCCCCACGGCCTGTGAATACGAGTTCCGTTTCTGGATGACGAGCATCGAGCAAAGCCTTTGTTTTATCCCATGTAATGAGTTCAAAGAAGAGTGCCATGTTGTATTCATCAAGAACAACGAGATCGTACTCCCCACTGCTGATAGCAGCCAGTGCACGTTCGTATCCTTTTTCAATGAGCGCTACATAGTCCTTCGGCGGATTACCGGATTCAAAGACAACGACTTCATCGCCCCATTTAGCGAGTTCATCCTTGCTCTTCATCCCTTCTTTGATGATAAAGAATGGCTTACCCACGGTTTCTAAGGTTAAATTCTGTAAGGTAGGTAAAATAGTATGTTCACTATATACTTTAGATTTCATAAATTGCAAAAAGAGGACTTTCTTGCCAGCACCGATGGCACGGATTGCTAAACCGATAGCAGCGGTCGTTTTGCCCTTGCCTTCGCCGGTATAAACTTGTACATAGGCCTTCATAGATATACCTCCGTTCATATACTTTTATTTTACAATATATATATGCAAAAATAAAGAAAAAGAACTTGCTATTAGTGCATTTGCACGCATAACAAGTTCTTTTTCTATGAATTATGTTTTATTTTAGTTGCTAATTGGTAAGAAGATCATAGGGTCTGTAGGAGATCCATTGAGTCGTACCTCGTAGTGAACGTGAGCGCCTGTACTTTTACCAGTACTGCCCATCAAGGCGATTGTTTGACCTTGTTTTACGCTCATACCTACAGTTACCAATACAGCACTATTATGGCCATAACGGGTTACGAAGCCATTGCCATGGTCGATTTCAACGAGGTTACCATAACCGCCGTCTGTATAACCTGCAAAGGTTACAACGCCCGCAGCTGTTGCCACAATTGGTGTACCATAGTCATCCGCAATATCTACCCCTTCGTGGAATGCACCGATAGCGCCCGTTACAGGGTCCACACGGCTACCAAATGGAGAGGTAATAACGCCCTTGCTCGGCCAGATACTTGGTGTAGTGTTATTCGTAACACCACCAGAGCCAGCAGAGAAGTTAATGGATTGCATAGCCATAAGGTCTTGCGCCCCACCATCACGAAGGATATTACGCATTGTATAGAAGCTAACTAGCAATTTTTGTGCGTCCTTGTCCATTTTGGACAGACGAGCTGATAATTGTGCCGCTGTTAGCGTCTTTACTTCGCTTTCATCAGCGGCTGGCTGCTTTGGGTCGCTACCGTCCCCGCCACCTTGAGATGGTGTGCCAGATTCAGCGCCCTTCAGCATTTGCTTGTTTTCTTCGCTAATTTGATTTAAGTTTTGAATTTTCTTATCTAAAACATCTGTCTTTTGTTGTAACAATTTCAACTGTTCAGATTGTAATTGTGTCTGTTGACGTAATTGCACAACCTCAGCTTGGCGCACGATGCCCCAAATGCCGAGAACCAATGCGGCAATAATTATAATAGAGCTTACAATAGCTGCAATCTTCGCTTGCTTGGTTGTTAATGTCAATATGCAGTTGTCACCATTTCTTTCAACTTTGTTTGAAATAAATGCCGGTACTTTCAATACAAACCTTCCTTATTTAGAAACGATGGCGCTCGTTAACGCTTCCTCATTGGTGCGCTCGCCCAACGCTTCGTTCAAACTCTCTAATTCTTCTTGTGAAAGACTTACGAGACTTTTACCTTTCACAATAGGTTTACTAAAAATACGGGATTCGCTACGACCGTAAATACTGGAGATACAGATACCGTTATTGTTGCCATCAAGTAATGTAAGCGCAAAAGACAAATCATTACCGATATTTTCAAAGGCATTATATTTAACAAAGCCAATTTTTTGTATCGTATTGCTTTGAATATTGCGGATCGCCGCTTGTTCGGTCATCATAGTCTCAAGACCCTTAGCAGCATCGCGAATTTCGCTAACCTCTACAGATAATTTACGTTCTAGGCTCGCACCATTGTCCCCTTGCATAAAGAAATCATATTTCTTTTTAAGGCTCCCCAAGCGAATGTGCAAGATTACACAATACACTAACAACGCTATTACAAGGATGATGGTCGCCATGCCAATCCACGGTTGAATCGATTCGAACATGTATATTCCTTCCTATACAATCATTCAAACTCCAACACTTAATTATACCATTCTTATTGTGAAAGTTAAATGACTGCATACAATTTAATTTAATATGTGTAATTATAGATTAATTATACTTACCCTTTTATTTCGTCAATAAATGGGCTTATCGCTCGTTCTAGTATACCATGTAGAGCCGCTATGAGTACACCGTAATTTACGATTGGCGTACCTTGTACAACGGCACATTCAATGCGTCGTAACACCTCGCGGCGTGTGAGCATACAAGCACCACAATGAATGATTAAATCATACTGGGATACATCTTTTGGGAAGGCGCCCCCACTCGTAAATTCTAGCTGTAAATCTGTATGACCTTGCTTTTTAAGGAGATTAGGAATTTTTACAGTACCAATATCATCACATTGACGACGATGTGTACAACCTTCGCTAATAAGAACCTTAGAGCCTGCTTTCAAATTCTTAATCGCTTCTACACCAGCTACTAAATCTTGTAATTTGCCCTTAAAGCGGGCCATCAAAATAGAGAATGATGTCAACGGAATTGTATCAGGTGTTAACTCATCGACGCGATCAAAAGCTTGCGAGTCACAGATAACCATCTTAGGTGGGTTCTTAAGAGAGTTGATCATAGCTGGTAACTCTTCTGTTTGGCACACTAGCGCTAAGCCTTTATAGTCGAGAATTTCTCGAATGGTTTGTACTTGTGGCAAAATGAGACGGCCCTTTGGCGCTGCACTATCGATAGGACATACAAGAATTATAGTATCCCCCTCTTCTACTAGGCCTTGTAATAGAGTTTGATCACCTTCTACATCAAGTGGTGTTAACCCACCCAAGAGATCAAGTAATTCTAAACGTTTAGCTTTAGATGTAAAATCAGCAGACCCAATCACGGTAGCTAATTCAGATAATCCCTTATGAGTTTCTACATAAGTAGATGCATCTGTTTTATTTTCTATGTTGTTTTCTTTATCATTTTCTTTATCATTTTCTTTATCAATTTCTGCATTGATTTCATTTATAAATAATGCAATAGGTACATTGTTTTGTTTTAATAGGCCTAACCAATGCATATCATCAGTAGTTGGTTCTTCATCAGCTCGAAGTACATAAACAGCGAGGTTAATCTTCTTCACAACCTCTTCTGTTTTCTCCATCCGCAATGTACCTAATTCAGTTGTATCGTCTATACCAGCTGTATCGGTAATTACTACAGGTCCTAGTGGCAAAATCTCCATGGATTTACTCACTGGGTCTGTCGTTGTTCCTGCCACCTCAGATACAAGGGATACAGGCTGATCTGTTAACATATTAATCAATGTAGACTTACCAGCGTTACAACGACCAAAAAAGCCAATATGCACGCGGTTTGCTTTAGGTGTTTGTTCCATAGTCTATCCTTGTTACTTAACGTTTATATCTATTACAAAATATAGTTAATCATCTTACAACATATATATAATTTATTATAATTTATTATGATTTATTATGATTTATTATGATGTATTATGATCTACTAAGTTATCTTACAATATTATTATAACTCAATAAAATACCTTATATACAGTAAAAGCGCAGTCCGTAGACTACGCTTTTACCGTGGATTGTAAATTGTATTTACATTATACAGAATTGTTATCGGTTTGTCATTACTAAATTCACATAATTCGATTCGAATTTAAGTATATCAATTATACTCTAAATTCTACTGTTTCAGTATCGTCTGTATTATCTTGACCATCCATAAAAGCAATGAGACGTTCTAATTCTGCTTCAGAGGAGAAGGCAATTTCAATCTTACCTTGAACCTTTTTACCAGCACGGAATTTAATATTTACAGGAGATCCTAAGCTTAGTTTTAAACGGTCCATAAGAGCACGTACCTCTGCAGTACTTTGTGGCTTAGCATTCTTTGCTTTGGGTGTCTTATTTTGCATAGACTTTACAAGGGCCTCTGCTTGACGAGCACTTAACTCGCCCTCTTTAATACGTTCAGCAGCTTCAATTTGTTGTGCTGCACTACGCAATGCCAACAATGGACGCGCTTGACCAACTGTTAAGTCGCCTTCGATGAGATCTTTTTGTACAGAATCACATAATTTTAACAAACGAACCATATTTGCAATATAAGAACGACTGCGACCTAAGCGAGCAGAAATCATTTCTTGAGTTTGTTTATACGTATCCATTAAACCTTGGTATGCCAAAGCTTCTTCAATTGGATCCAAGCCTTCACGTTGTAGATTTTCAACGAGGGCCACTTCTGTCATCTCTTCTGTATTATATTTCTTTACAATAACTGGTACAGTCTCAAGACCTACAATGATAGCAGCACGGTAACGACGTTCACCAGCTACAATTTGGTATTTATTCTTTTGTTTACGTACTACAATTGGTTGAAAAATACCAAGGTTTTTAATAGATTCAGCTAATGTTGCTAAACTATCTTCATCAAAACTTTTACGAGGTTGATCTGCATTAGGAACTAGCTCGGAAATTGGTAGTTCGTGAATCTCCTTTTCAGGCAATACAGACTCTACCGTATCTACCTTCATTAAATTTCCAAGGCCCTTCCCCAAGCCGGATGATTTACTTTTCTTACTTTTTACTTCTCTAGGCATAACTAACCTCTCTCACCTTATATATGCGATTATATATCAATTTGTAACACTCAATTATTTAATAGCCCAGGTATCAGTCTAGTCATTTTAGCTATTTAACTAAACAATTAGCTATCTATTGAACTATTTATTTATCTTTTGAAGCTTTAATCACTTCTTTAGCTAGTTTAGTATATACGTCCGCCCCTTTAGATTTTGGATCATATACGATAATAGGTTCACCATAACTTGGAGCTTCGCTAAGACGTACATTACGTGGAATAATAGTCTTATATACTTTATTGCCAAAGAATTTTTTCACTTCATCGGCAACTTGAATAGATAAATTCGTACGACCATCAAACATAGTTAACAAAACACCTTCAATTTCAAGATTTTTATTAGATGTTTGTTGCACAATTGTTATAGTTTTTACTAATTGGCTAACCCCTTCTAATGCGTAGAATTCACTTTGAATCGGAATTAGTACGCTATCTGCTGCTGTAAAGGCATTTAATGTTAGCAAACCAAGGGATGGCGGACAATCAATAATGATAAAATCATATTCGTCACGTACTGGTGCCAATGCTTTTTTCAACATTGTTTCACGTGAAACAACTGAAACTAGTTCTACTTCTGCACCAGCTAATTGAATTGTTGCAGGCGCTACAAATAGCTTTTTAAGCATTGTAGGCTGAACAATATCAGCAATAGGTTCACCATCGATTAGAACATCGTGTACACAGAGTTCTAAATCATCTTTTTCAATACCTAAACCAGAGCTAGCGTTACCTTGTGGATCTAAATCAACAAGTAATACTTTTTTACCAGCATCAGCCAAACAAGCGCTCAAATTCACGGATGTCGTTGTCTTACCAACACCGCCTTTTTGATTAGTAATAGCTATAACTTTGCCCACTTAATTCACCTCACATGTTCGTTCAAAATATTTCTTTTTAATTATAACATAAAACAACGATAATTACGGTAATTACAAATCAAATTCCAGAAAAAAATATCTATATTTTTCCACTAACTACATTATTTAATAATACACATATTTACATATTAGCAAATAATATAATTAAAGCTTATTTTAAAACCTTATTTTGTATTTCTCAAAAACTACTATAAGGATTTTAATTGTTTCACGTGAAACAAATTACCTTTATTTTTTTCATAACAAAATATTGATTTAATACATATACGTAAATGTTTCACGTGAAACATTTATAATTAATAAAAACAAATACTAAAATTTACTCCCTTAACATATAGTTTTAATACAAAAAATTTTATAACGGAAAAATTATTTTAGTATATAAATATATACCAATCATCCAAATTTACACAAAAATTTTTTCATTCAATATTTATCTAAAAACAATTAATCAGAAATCAAAACTAGGCCAATGAAAATAATTTTCTTCAGAAAAAAATAAATCATTTAGAAGAATAATTCATTACAAAACATCATTAAGATTACAATTTATTAAGATTACAATTTATTAAAATTTATCATTAAGATTACAATTAATAATCAAACATCACTACTAAAAATAAAATTTAATATCTTGATCCAAATTTACAGATAAAATAATTAGATTGTTTCACGTGAAACAATTAAATATAAAACTATAATAATATTAGGTATCGTAACAGTCTAAAATATCTATACTATTACCAATGATAACTTTTAAGATTAAAATGTAATCTGATATAGCTTCAAGTTATATCAACATACAACTAAATTATATGAGAATATAGGTCCTATATGCTTTGACAGGTATTATCGATATCTATATACTATTAATTAGATAGTAATTATATTTATAGACGTAAAATCAGTAAATTTTAAGTTTTAACTGATCTATATACAATATACTAAAGATTAAGTACACGCTCTACGGATACGCAGAGCTTTTTATTTTGAAAAGGAGGCGTTTCCATGCCCATTTATAACGGAATGCTTCCTGCCATCGATAAAGCAGAAGTAAAACGATACGCAGGACTTCGTCATGCAGAGGATTTTCCACAACAATATGTGGACGAAGCATGTAAAGAAATTCAGTTATTAGCTACACCTAAAGGTGTATATCAAGAATATGATTATGATGCAGAAACAAAGACAATTTTGAGCAATCCACCGCTTAAAATTGAAGGTTCCATCATCGAAAAACATCTAGAAAAGTCTACAAAAGTCTATGTATTAGGCGTAACAGTAGGCGAAGATGTAGAAATCCGCAGTGAACAGTTATTTAAACAAGGTAACTACACTGTAGGTTTGTTACTTGATGCAGCGGCTACAACAGCAGTAGAACAAGTAGCAGATCAAGTAAATGAAGTTATCAATACAATTGCAAAAAAACAAGGCTATAAACCAACATGGCGTTTTAGCCCTGGCTATGGTAACTGGCCATTAGAAATTCAGCCTCAATTAGCTAAAATCATCAAAACAGAGATGATTGGCTTACAAGTAACAGAGAACTATTTATTGTTCCCACGTAAGTCTGTAACAGCTATCATTGGTTTGATGCCAGCTAACGAAGACATCAAAACAAAACGTGGTTGCACATCTTGTTCCCAAAAGGATTGTGCATCTCGTAAACTACCAGAAAAGGCGACTGTAACGTCTAATAACGAAGGCGAGGAGGGCTGTAACAAAACAACAGCTGAAGCCTCTGGTATCACTATGAAAGGCCAACCAACAGAATAATGTTTCACGTGAAACATTTCAAAATTTAGGATGATAAAGGAAGATGTTTATGTATATATTTGACGGTGCTATGGGCACAATGCTTCAAGCTGCAGGCTTAGAAGAGGGCTATTGTCCAGAATTATTTAACGTAGAAAAACCAGAAGTAGTAAAGAATATTCACGCTCAATACTTACAACACGGCAGTGATATTATCACTACAAATACATTCGGTGCTTGTGGTCTTAAATTAGAAGATTACGACTTACAAGATCGCGTAAGAGAAATTAATATTGCAGCTGTAAAAGTAGCAAAAGAGGCTATTGCAGAGGTTAAACCATCCGCCCGTGTAGCTGGTTCTATGGGGCCTACAGGTCGTTTCTTGCAACCATTAGGCAATATGAGTTTTGACTCTATTTACGACACGTACCGTGAACAAGCAGATGCATTGATTGAAGGTGGCGTAGATTTCATTATCATTGAAACCATCATTGACGTGCAAGAAATGCGTGCCGCTTTATTAGCATCTCTTGATGCTCGTGAAGCAGCAAGGAAGACAAAAGAAGATGTACAAATTATCTGTCAGTTTTCTTTCAGTGAAGACGGCCGTACTATTACAGGTACACCACCAGCAGTTGCAACTACTATCGTAGAGGCAATGGGTGCAGATATCATCGGTATCAACTGTTCCCTTGGACCTGAACAAATTACACCACTTATCGAGGAAATCGCTAGCGTTACAAACTTACCAATTAGCTGCCAACCAAATGCAGGCATGCCTCAATTAATTAACAAACAAACTGTATTCCCACTTACAGCAGAAGAAATGGGGCCATTAATGCTTCCAATTGTAGATGCAGGCGCAACCTATGTAGGTGGTTGCTGTGGTACAACACCAGCTCATATCCAATCTATTTCCGACGCTGTGAAAGCACATACACCTAAAGAACGCGCTTATATTGAACCTAAAACAATCATTACAAGCCGTACTAAATTGTTGGAATTAGGTCATCACACAAAACCTCTTATTATCGGTGAACGTATCAATCCTACAGGCCGTAAAATTCTTGCTCAAGAGTTACGTGATGGCTCTTTCATCCGCGTAAAACGCGATGCGTTAGACCAAGTAGAAGCGGGTGCAGACATCCTCGACGTAAACATGGGTGTAGCTGGTATGGACCAAACGCCATTGATGGAGCGTGCGATCTTCGAATTATCCATGCTCGTTGAAACTCCATTGTCCATCGACACATTGGATCCAGCAGCTATGGAAATAGCTCTTAAAAACTACCCAGGCCGCGCTCTTATCAACTCCGTAAATGGGGAAGAGGAGTCCATCACACACGTTATGCCATTGGCTAAACGTTATGGTGCTGCTTTGCTTTGCTTGCCAATCTGCAGTGGCGACTTACCTGAAAAAGCAGAAGACCGCGTTGCTTTAGCTGAAAGTATCGTAAATCGTGCCTATGGCTATGGTCTTCAACCACACGACTTATTACTTGATCCATTAGTGTTAACACTTGCTAGCGGTGAAGATAGTGCACGCCAAACATTGCGTACATTACAGTTATATAAAGAGAAATTTGGCTTCCCAACAGTAATGGGCTTGTCTAACATCTCCTTCGGTATGCCACAACGCCCTTACTTGAACGGCCAATTCTTAACAATGGCTTTAGCATGTGGCTTAACTACACCAATTATGAATCCTCTAAACTATCCAGCGAAAAAAGCGTTTGTTTCAAGCACTACATTATTAGGTTGGGATCCAGGTTCTGCTCAATTCATCAAAGAATACGGTTATGAAGACGAAACAAGTGCTCCTGGTAACGCTGCTCCAAAAGGTCCTGAAAAGAAATCTTTCGACAGCAATGATCCACTCGCTAATATCCGTGCTTGCGTAGAGCAAGGGGAAAAAGAAGCGATTATAGATCTTGTAAAAAAAGCATTAGCCGATGGTATTGATCCACTAGACCTTACTAAAAAAGGTTTATCTGAAGCGATGAACGTAGTAGGGGATAAATTTGGTTCTGGTAAATTATTCTTGCCACAAGTAATGCTTGCTGCTGAAACAATGCAGGCTGCTTTCAACACGATTAAAGAAATCATTCCTGCTAGTGAAAGTTTAGATAAAGGCACAGTTGTTGTAGCAACAGTTAAAGGCGATATCCACGATTTAGGTAAAAATATCGTAGCGGCCTTACTTGAAAACAATGGTTATAAAATCGTTGACCTTGGTAAAGACGTTGATCCAGAGGTCATCGTTCAAGCCATTAAGGATAACAAGGCGGCTCTCGTTGGTATCTGTTCCTTGATGACTACAACAATGCCTCAAATCGATAATACTGTTGCTGCTATCCGCGCTGCAGGCCTTAAAACTAAGGTCATGGTTGGTGGTGCCGTAGTATCTCAAGAATACGCAGATCAAGCGGGCGCAGACATCTATGCTAAAGACGGCATCGCTGCAGTTAACCATGCTAACGATTTCTTTGAAACGTTAGAGAAATAATTTGTAATAAAGAGGTACATGATGACATTAAGAGAAAAACATAAACAAGGGAAATTCACCATCACTGTTGAATTAGACCCACCAAAGAGTAGTTCTGCTCAAAAGGTATTTGACCAAGCATCGCGTTTAAAAGGGAAAGTAGATGCTATTAACATCGCTGACAGCCCTATGTCCAAGATGCGTATGAGCCCAATTTCCTTGTCCTATTTGTTACAACATAATGAAGGCATTGAAACTATCTTCCACCTTACATGCCGTGACCGTAACATCATCGGCTTACAATCCGAATTACTTGGTGCTGCAGCACTTGGCGTAAATAATATCTTAACCCTTACTGGTGACAAACCAGATAATGGGGACCACCCATTTGCCCAATCCGTATTTGAAGTAGACTGTATGGGCTTGCTCAATATCGCTAAAACATTAAATGCTGGTAAGGACTTGGCAGGTAATGATTTAGATGAGCCTACAAACTTCTACATCGGCGCTACTGGCAATCCTGGTGCGCCAGACTTAGAAATTGAACGTCAAAAATTGGCAGCTAAAATTAAAAACGGTGCGCACTTCGTACAAACACAACCAATTTACGATTTAGAACAAGCAAAACGTTACATCGATAAAATGTCTGAGTTTGATGTACCTATTATGCTCGGTTTAATTCCACTTAAAAGCTTCAAAATGGCTACTTATTTACATGAAAAAGTACCTGGGATTAACCTTACACAAGAAATCCTAGACCGTGTAGAAAAGGGCGGAAAAGAAGCGGGTACAGAAATCGCTATCGAAACATTGGAACAAATCAAAAAAATCGCTGCAGGCGTACATATTATGCCTTTAAACGATATCGATACAACATTACATATCATTGACCATGTATAAATCATTGTAAAATTATAAAAGAACACCTTTCCCACAGACTCCATAGTGAGTAGGGGAAAGGTGTTCTTTTTTTATAACTATAGGGAAAAAGAAAGAGGATACAAATCAGAGATTTGCATCCTCTTGTTGTTTATATAAGGTAGAATTTGTTTATATTGTGCTTACAAGCAACTATATTCCCCTTTAAAGATTACACTAACGGCTTGTCTTTAATTTCTTTTGGTTTACGTGGGTATTGTTTCGGTGTTTTACCTGTTTTCTTAATGTACAGGATTGCTCGTTTATCATCCAAGGTTGGCAGAGTAACGGTACGTACTTCTTCAATATTAGCTTTTAATGTGCTAAGCGCTTTATTAGATTCTCCCACTTCTTCTTCGTAAATAGCACCTTTTAAAGCAATAACGTAGCCACCTTCTTTTACGTAGGGCACAGTCCATTCCAAGAGAATAGGTAATCTTGCTACTGCACGGCTCGTAGCAATATCGAAGCTTTCACGATAATCTTGATGGCTAAGATCCTCGGCACGACCATGTAAGGTAGTACAGTTCGTCAATTTAAGCTCATCCATAACGGATTCAAGGAAGGTAAGACGTTTTTTCAAAGAATCAAACAAAGTGACCTTGAGACTACGATCATAGATAGCCAATGGAATGCCAGGGAAACCAGCACCAGTACCTACATCGATAATAGACATGCCGGATTTAGTAATATTTGGATCGTAGCAAGAGAGGGAGTCAATCATGTGCTTCACTACAACCTCTTTCATATCTGTAATACCGGTGAGGTTGAGATATTTATTTGTTTCAATCATGCGCACGTAATACACATAAAAGTCCTTCGCCTGCTCTTCCGTACAAGGCAAACCAAATTGGCTCATTTGCTCCATCATGTATGAAATAAATTCAGACTCAGGTGCTATAGGCACATCGTATTTCTCTTTCATAAGTACTCCTAATAAATTATTCGATATTTATATAAAGTAAAAGCTATCCACATTTATTTAATAAAACTCATGTCATATAGCTCATCATATAAATAAATCTAAGTAATTAACAATGTAATTAATAATATATGAGATATCAAAATAGTATTTCTAATTTCAAATGCTAAAAAAATCAAAAATTTGCGTTATACGGCGTTTTTAATCTATTTTATATAAGTTTATATACGAAAACTAATAAAATGACCATATAAGCGAAATATTTAAGTCATTTTTCTTTATATTATAGCATATTCTCAATTTATTCTCATTTACAAATCAAAATATAGAACCTACGTAACACAAAATAGGGTAGGGGAGAAATGTTATACCTTCATTATCATTTAAAACAATTAATTGAGAAATCGGTCCATCTTTTTAACCTGCTTTTTCAACCTTTTGTTAAATTTCCAACTCCTTATTCTATTTCAATACAAATCAAAATTTCTTTACCATCAAATCGATCAATAAATATAAACCTATTTTATTAACCTTTTACCACATCTATTTTCAGTTTCCTTATACAACTTTTTATCAACTAAATTTCATAGTTTATTTCTAATTTATCACCATGAACTTTTCTTCACTTATAGAATATTTTGTCTATTCTGAATGTACACTTAATGTATTTCTCTAGTGTACATATTTTATAGGTAAAATAATTAAGGTTTTATAAATATTCATATAGACATACAAATCTTTACTCCAGACTATATGAGCGAAGGTCGAGAAATTGATGAACATCAAGAAAGAGAAGCCTTATAACACAAAAAGCTAGTTAATCATAAGATTAACTAGCTTTTTTATATGCAATCCCATATTTTATTTGCTTCGATTGTATTGTTCCAATTGAATTAGCAGAACAGATACGTCCGCCGGGGATACGCCAGAGATGCGGCTTGCTTGGCCGATGGAGTGAGGGCGGATTTTATTGAGCTTTTGTTGAGCTTCAAGGGAGATGCCCTTAATTTGTGTGTAATCCCATTCTTTTGGAAGAATTTTTTCTTCTAGTTTACGAACCTTATCGACTTGGTCCATTTGCTTTTTGATATAACCTTCATAAGTAATGGAGATATCAACAGCTTCTTCTACGTCAGGAGTATAGCGTTTTAAACCAAATGCATCGGCTACGATGGCATAAGAAAGTTCGTTACGTTTTACTAAATCATAAGCATGAATACCTGTTCTAATAGGTGCTGTACCTAAACTTTCAAGCAAAGCTTGAGTTTCCTTAGATGGATTTACAGGTGTATTTCGTAACATATCCATTGCTTCGTCGATAGCAGCTTTCTTAGCTGTAAATTTAGCCCAACGATCGTCTTTTACAAGACCAATTTCACGGCCTTTTTCAGTAAGGCGCATGTCTGCATTGTCTTGGCGAAGCAATAGACGATATTCACTACGACTTGTCATCATACGGTACGGTTCATTTGTACCTTTTGTTACGAGATCATCGATGAGAACACCGATATATGCTTCGGAGCGAGCAAGGATAAACGGTTCTTTACCTTCAAGCCATAAAGCAGCATTAATACCAGCCATTAGACCTTGTGCAGCTGCTTCTTCATAGCCAGATGTACCATTAGCTTGACCAGCAGAGTAGAGGCCTTCAATATGTTTTACTTGAAGGGCTGGCGTTAATTGTGTTGGGTTCAAGCAATCGTATTCAATAGCGTACGCAGGGCGCATGATTTCTACATTTTCTAGACCTGGAATGGTACGAAGGAATGCGTATTGTACGTCCATTGGAAGGGATGTACTCATGCCTTGCACGTACATTTCGTTTGTGCCAGTACCTTCAGGTTCTACAAATAATTGATGGCGTTCTTTATCGGCAAAACGCACTACCTTATCTTCGATAGACGGGCAGTAACGAGGTCCTACACCTTCGATTTTACCGCTATACATAGGGGCACGGTGAATATTGCTCGTAATGATTTCGTGCGTTTCTTTGTTAGTATAAGTCAACCAACATACGTCTTCATTGCGGTTGATCCATTCATCCATAAAGGAGAAGGAGTGATGATGTGTATCGCCTTCTTGAACCTCCATATTTTCAAGGTTAAGCGTACGTTTATCTACGCGAGCTGGCGTACCAGTCTTGAAGCGCATCAACTCAATGCCATTGTCGAGCAAAGATTGAGAGAAATGTTCTGCTACGCGTTGACCATTTGGGCCACCTACATAATCGATATCACCGATGAGGATTTTACCTTTCAAGTAGGTACCTGTACAAAGAATAACAGCCTTAGCGCCATAGAATTCGCCAAGTTCTGTAACAATACCTGTTACCTTACCATCCTCAACCTTAAGCTCCGTTACCATGATTTGCTTAACATTGAGGTTCTCTGTATTTTCAATGGTTTGTTTCATCAAATGTTGGTATTTGATTTTATCAGATTGGCAGCGCAAGGAATGCACTGCAGGGCCTTTACCCATGTTGAGCATACGCATTTGAATAGCCGTAGCATCTGCGTTAATACCCATTTGACCGCCTAAAGCGTCAAGTTCATAAACAAGATGGCTTTTACCAGGACCTCCAACGGCAGGATTACATGGCATAAGCGCAATATTATCTAAACTGATAGTCGCCATCAACGTGCGATGACCCATGCGGGCAGCGGCAAGAGCCGCCTCACAACCGGCATGACCACCACCGATGACGATGACATCATAATTATCTACTGTGTACATATGAATTTCCTTATATATTACTTATTGTGAAAGTTTATTTTACTCAAAACAACGAGGCCGAATATTCCAGAGTACTGTTCCTCACTGTAAAATTTTTAAGTGATGCTTGGGTTTGGCCCAGAGTCCAGGTCGCTCGCTGAGCATTTTTCTTCGAAAAATTGCACGCTCCGACCAAAGTGATGTGTGGCTACCTCAGAGTCCAGTTCCTCACTGTGAATTTTCTTTAGGCTACGTTGTAGCCTAGAAAATTTTACGTTCGGAACAAAGCGATGCAGTGTCCCTGTCGTCGCGAGCTCCTCCATTGACTACTGCCCTGCTTTTACTTCCCTAAACAGAAGCGACTGAATAGTTCGTCGATCATAGATTCACGAATGGTGTCGCCCGTGATGTCACCTAGTAGTTCCCAGGCGCTGCGCAAATCGGTAGCGACAAAGTCCACCGGCATGCCCATGTCGATGGAGGAGAGGGCTTCTTCGACTTGAGCCTTTGCTTGTTCCATGAGGCTGATGTGGCGCACGTTACTGATCATGGCGCTGTTGTCTTGTTTTACACGACCGCCGTAGACGAGTTCTTGTACCCATTTAGAGAGAACTGCAGAGCCTTCGCCTTCTTTGGCACTGATGCGCTCAATAGCTGTAAAAGTCCCGTGTTTTTTAATATTTTCGTCTGTAACGACTTGTGCCACATCGGACTTATTGAGGAGTACGATGGTGTTCAAACCGCTAACAGAGGTCAAAATTTCGATTTCTTCAGGGGTTAATGGAGTAGACCCATCGATAACACAGAGTACGATATCTGCTTTATTAATATAATCGCGAGCACGCTCTACGCCGAGGGCTTCTACCGTATCTTGAGTATCGCGAATACCTGCCGTATCGATGAGGCGCAGAGAAATGCCTTCTACGGTCATATATTCTTCAATACTGTCCCGCGTTGTCCCCGGAATATCCGTTACAATAGCGCGGTTTTCACGCAAGAGAGCGTTCATAAGGCTCGATTTACCCGCATTTGGGCGGCCTACAATAACCGTCGTAATACCGTCGCGAATAAGGCGACCTGTGTTCGCTGTGGATAAAAGTTCATCCATAGCTTTCAAAATAGGCTCTAGCTGCTCACGAACCTCTTGGCTCGTTACATCCTCGATATCCTCTTCTGGATAGTCGATAGTTACCTCTAAATGAGCAATCATGGCGATGAGCTGTTCACGCACATCTTTTACAAAGGACGAAACTGTGCCGTCCAGCTGCGATACAGCGAGAGAGAGGGAGTCCTCTGTTTTTGCTTCAATAATATCAATGATCGCCTCCGCTTGGGTGAGGTCGATACGTCCGTTCATAAAGGCGCGCTTCGTAAATTCGCCGGCTTCAGCCATGCGCACATCGTGATTTACGAGCAATTTCAAGATTTGTCGAACCGGCACAATACCGCCGTGACACTGAATTTCTACCACATCTTCTGCGGTGTAAGAATGAGGGCCTTTCATTAATAATACAAGAACCTCGTCGATGGTCTTGTTCGTTGCAGGGTCCACAATGGTCCCGTATTGTATCGTTCTGTTTTGGCGGTCCATCAAAGGAACGGTGCCAGCGCTCTTGAACAGGCTATTTACAATAGGAAAACTATCCTTGCCGCTGACCCGAATAATACCAACCCCGCCGATGCCGGGCGGCGTCGCAATGGCCGCTATTGTATCATCTATATACATACATATCTCCGTATTTCGATTATCTAGTATTTGCTTTTGTATATGTTCTTCGCCTGTGAAAGTTAAACTAAACTAATCTTTGCATGCGAAGATTAACTTAGGTTAGCTTTCACCATAACCTAAAGAATAAAGGGGGCAGCCCTCAAGCAACCGAGAATATCAGTCACTTGAAAGCTGCACCATTATATTATTTTTTGTACGTAATCACAACGTGACGGAACGGTTCGTCCCCTTCACTGTTAGTAACAACGTTTTTATCCCCTTGAAGGGCAGTGTGAATGATTTTACGTTCAAAAGCATTCATCGGTTCTAAGGAAACCTTTTGACGGTTGCGTTTCACCTTAGAAGCCAAGCGTTTCGCGAGATTCACCAATGTTTCTTCTCGACGAGAACGGTAATTTTCCACATCTACAACGATGTGGCAGTGGCCAGATACATCCTTGTGTGCCACGAGATTTGTTAAGTATTGAATAGCATCCAATGTTTGACCATGTTTACCGATCAAAATACCTAAATCTTCGCCGTGTACTTGGAATGTAATCTTATCTTTAGTCATCATTTTTTCGATAACTACAGTGAGGCCCATTTGTGTAAACATATCATCGAGGAATTGTTTACCTTTTTCAGCAATTTCTTGTTGATCTTCTTTTGAAAGTTCCTTTTTAGAAGGTTTTTCTACAACATCACCTTCAGAAGTTTCAACTGCTGTATCTTGTACTTCTGTTTCACTTGTTGCTACCGGCTTGGAAGCAACAGCTACAGATTGTTCTTCTACATGAGCTACTTCTTCTTGCGTAGCAGTTTTAGCTACAGATGTGAAGAATAAACGAACAACTGCTGGTTTACGACCAATGCCCAAGAAGCCATTAGAAGGTTGTTCCAAGACTTTAGTTTCTACCAATTCTTGGCCATCTTCAGCCAATTGAGCTACGCCTTTGGCAATGGCATCTTCAATGGTTTTAGCAGATACATCGATAAATTCCATAGTGTCTCCTATTTCTTAGCTTCTAAGCTTTTGTAAATGAAATGTTGTTGCACAAATTGGAATACATTGGATACGATCCAGTAAATAACTAAGCCAGATGGGAAGTTAAGGGAGATGTAACCAATGAATAAAGGCATAAAGATTGTCATAATCTTTTGTTGTTGCGCAGCAGCACCAGTTGCACCGCTACTAGTTTGCTTGGACATAATCCATGTAGATAATGCACTCAATACTGGCAAAATATACATTGGATCTGGTTCGCCAAGACTAGGAAGCCATAAGAATTGTACATAGTTTTGATCGTATGGATAGCCTTGTAAAGCATAGAAGATAGCGATCAAGAATGGCATTTGCACCAATAGAGGCAAACAACCAGCCAATGGGTTAACGCCCATTTCTTTGTACAATGCACCCATTTCCGCTTGAAGTTTTGCAGGATCGTTTTTGTATTTATCTTGCAATTCTTTCATGCGAGGCTGTAACTCTTGCATAGCCTTCATGGATTTGATTTGTTTTACAGTAAGTGGTGCCAAAACCGCTTTAATAACGATTGTTAAAAGGATAATAGCCACACCGTAGCTTGGATAGCCTACCATTTGAGTTAATTGGAACGCATAGGTTACCAATGTAGTCATCAATTCAACGATAGGGTGGAATATACTACTTAAGAATTCCATTGTTTCTCCTTTTTCTTACAGTCCGAAACCGTCCTTTGCGCATCTATATATCGTTATGGTATGGTCTAAATTTCATCCATACAGATGCTCAGGTATTTCCAAAACTGTGCTAGATGTTTTTTGTGAAAGTTGCTTTCACAGAACGCAAAACCAGCCTAATCCAAAATAGATTATGGTACTGGGTCATAGCCACCCTTGTGGAAAGGATGGCAGCGAAGAATGCGTTTTAAACCCATCCAGCTACCTTTCAAAGGACCATATTTTTCGATGGCCTGCAAAGTATATGTGGAACATGTCGGATAATAACGGCAACATCCAGGTTTTAAGGGAGATATGGCAAGCTGATAGAACCTAATTAAAAGTCGTAAAAGCGTAGTTATACAGCGTTTCATGGAAACCTCCATATACACAAAAAAGGACCAAAGCCTCTAACTTGTGGTCCTATTTATTATTTTGTATCAACAATTTGCTTTTTCGCAAAAGATACAAAATTTCCTTTTCCGCTTTTTCGTAGGTAGCGTTTTTCAGAGGGCCACGTCCAACAATTACGATATGATACCCTTCGCGTATGGAATGTTGATTGAGGCGATACACCTCTTTCATGAGCCGTCTAGCTCGGTTGCGCTCAACAGCACAACCAACCTTTTTGCCGGTTACAAAACCAATGCGCGTAGATTGCTTCGCCACGGGCATACGATAAAGTACACACATACGGCCTACTTCGTATTTTCCGTGCTTATATACAAGGCGATATTCATTATTGTGCGTCAGTCGTCTTGCTTTATCGAGGCAAAAATTCATATGCATTGTCCTTAAGTCCTAAGAATAGAAAAACTTGGCAGCAGCGCCAAGTTTTTTCTCCTGCCTAACAGCTATTATATTATGCAGATAAGCGTTTTCTGCCTTTTGCACGTCTTCTTTTTAAAACGAGACGGCCACCGATAGTTTTCATGCGTTCACGGAAACCATGGGTACGTTTTCTCCAAAGAGTATTTGGTTGGTAAGTACGTTTCATTAGTAAAACACCTCCTCGTCATTTTGTATTGTTTTACTTATACCATAACAGGGTAATTATAGAGTTAAAACGTAAATTTGTCAATATTTTAGGGCTATTCTGAAAGACTTTTATATAGATTTTACTTAAATCCAATAGAACTTAAAACTGATACTACTTTTATAGGGGGAGGAATAGATGTGGTTTTCTCCCTCCATACGACACGTAAGTCGGTCAAAAATCCACATCTATTCCTGCTCCCAACACACTCTAATGACTACTATAACACCTACCACCAGTATAAAAAGTAGTATCAGTTTTTATAGCAAATCAATAAAAGTCTTTCAGAATACGGATCTAAGATTTAACAAATTTTACCTTTTAACCTCTTGAAGGGAAAGGGAGAAATTGATATTACGTTTCCAAAAGAGGGCTCCTTCATCGCTCCATACGACGCGTAAAGTCGCTCAAAAGGACCATATATTCCCTCCCTAAGTAAACCCTAATGTCACCTTACACACCACTACACGATGTAAACGTAACATCAATTTACAGCAATACAAGAACTCACACTCTAATCTTTTATATAAGACAAATTTATGTTTTGATCTCTATTTGAGGAAAGAGGGCAAGTAGATGCTGTTAATTTCCTCTAACTTCTCTCCCCCAATTTTCATTTAAGTTGTGTAGATAACGTTTTATAAACAGGTCTAATGTAGATTGCTAAAAGGGATATCTATTACTTTTCCAGTTGTGTGTATAGAAATTATAAAATTATCTGGTTGGAGGAGGGGAAGTGAAACTACTTTTTGAGTGACTTACGCGTCGTATGGAGCGATAAAAGTAGTTTCACTTCCTATCCAAAAAGTAATAGATATACCCAAGAAAATTTAAAATATACATTATAAACAGTTTATAAAAGTTATCCACAGATTGAATGACAAATTACTTATTTTTTGGTACAATCATACTTGAAATTAGGAAAAAGTATATATTTTTATAAGTTTTTGTTGGATAACTTTTAAGGTTATCCACATTTTTTCTCTTTTGACCTGTGTAATCTATAAAGTCAGTTATTATCTGGTTGGAAGAGAATTTTATTTTCACTTATTCACAGGTTGTGCACAGGTTATTCACAGGAACAACAGGTTTTTCCACAGCTTTTACAAGAGTTATACACATTATTCCTAAAGTTATACACATTTATCGCAATAGTTATACACAAGAGGCACGTCATGCAATCATTTGATTTGAATAATATATGGGAACATATATTGCAAGAGGCGAAAAAGAACATGCAACATTTGCCTGACGCGTTGTACTTGCGCGTCACGTCATCGTTGATTCCCATGTCTCTCGACAGTCATTCGATCCATATAGGGGTCATGCAAACATTTGTTAAAAACTTAATCGATCAGCAGCCACAGATCAGCAAGGCTTTGCAGGATGCTATTACTACAGTTATAGGTTCCCATCGAGATATGGTGTTATTCGATTTCAATCAAGAGAGTGTAGATACTACCTTTGTTGATGAAAGTCTCATCGATGATGCACCTGTAGTGGCTCCACCGATGCCTTTACCGCCTGTGGTGGAGGAAAAAGCTCAACAAGATGAGTTCTACACACCGGTGTATCAAGAGCCTGTTTATATCGACCGCGCACCAGCGCCTATTAATATTCCAGATGAGCCAATGGTAGCGCCTAGTAAAACAGTTGAAACTACAACACCTACATTACAGTCTGATAATGTACCTGTGGATTTATCCTTATCTAATCTCAATCCAGCGTACCGTTTTGATAATTATGTAACAGGCAACGCGAATCGCATTCCATTTGGAGCGGCTCAAAATGTAGCTGAGTTCCCAGGCGGCGACTATAATCCGCTCTTTATCTATGGTCCATCAGGTCTAGGTAAAACGCATTTGATGCACGCCATCGGCAATGCCATCAAGGAAAATCATCCACACATGAAGGTTATGTCCATTACGAGCGAAAACTTTATGAACATTTTCGTCGAAACATTGCAACGTAACCAAGGTAAATTATTCCGCAACACGTTCCGCAACATCGACGTGCTCATGATTGACGATATTCAGTTCCTTGAAAGTCGTGAAAGTACGAAAACTGAGCTATTTAATACATTCAATGAGTTATTAAATAACAACAAGCAAATCGTCCTCACCTCTGATACGATGCCAAACGATATGGAGCAATTCGAAGACCGTCTTCGTTCTCGTTTCCAAGCTGGCTACATTGCTACCATGGAAAATCCAGATTTAGAAACACGCATTGCCATCTTTAGATCTTTGCTGGAACGGGAATATAAGAAAAATCGCGTTATCCGCATCGATAACGACTCCATCAACTACGTGGCGTTACAATTTAGCGAAAACGTCCGCGTATTGCAAGGGGCTTTCACCAAATTAATCGGCACTGCATCCATCGATCAACGTCTTGAATCTATCGATCTAGAATACACTAAACAAGCCTTGGCTGGCCTCGTTCATACCGAAGAGGTGAACATGGTCACTATGGAAAGCATCCAAAATTTTGTAAGTTCTTATTTCAATATTAAAAAGCAAGACTTGCTCGGCAAGAAGCGTAAGGCACAGTTCGCATTCCCACGCCAAATTGCCATGTATCTATGCCGTGATATGATCAATGAAAGTTATCCGCAAATTGCAGCAGCCTTCTCTCGTGACCATACGACAATTCTCCATGCGTACGATAAAATTACGAAGGAAATTGAACGAAACGAAGAAACTAAGAACATGATTTCTGAAATTAAACAGAAATTAACAACCTGTGGATAACTCTGTGGATATATTGTGCGTAACTTTGTGGATATCCTAAAAACCGCACTCTGCTGTGAGTATGTGGATAAGTGGTTACAAACTATCAACATAGTTATACACAACCGAGAAATTGCACAATTAGTAGCGCCAATTCACTTTTACACATATGAACAGGCCCCTACTATTACTACTACTAAAACTAACAAACAATCAAAAAACCAGTAGAAACAGATCTATCGCAGAATATCTATAGAGCATCTACGGTAGCAAACATAGAATATTACAAACAAGAATTAGTTATTAGTGCTTCTACACTATATGTAAATCGTAAATACAAACAAATAGAAAATATAATGTGAAGCAAAGTAATAATCTACAAATAAAAATAATAAATTATTAGCAATCAATATATATCATAAAGGAGTTATAAATGCATATTACATTCCCAAAAGCAAATCTCCAAAAAGCAATCAACGTATTGCAAAAGGTATCTCAAAATAAAACAAGTTCCAACTTACCAGGCGCTATCTACATGACAACAAAAAATGGTCAAGTAGAATTGCAAGGTAACGACTTTGAACTCGGTATTCGTTTAACCATCGACGGCGACATTAAAGAACCCGGCACATTAGTAGTAGGTTCCCGTTATTTCCAAGAGTTAATCCGCAAATTGCCTGGCGATACTATCGAACTTTACAAACCAGAGGACGGAAATTCTTTAACAATCACATCCGGTTCTTCTGAATTTAACCTCGTAACATTACATCCAGATGATTTCTCCTTGGTTGAACAAATTCACGACCAAGATCATGTAAACATCGATAGCTTTGCTATGAAAGAACTCATCGATTTAACAAACTATGCAGCTGCAACAGACGAAGATCGTCCTGTATTTACTGGTGCTCTTCTTGAAATCAAAGAAAACGAAGTCACTATGGTTGCTACTGATACACACCGTATGGCTGTTAAGAAAATTACCATTGATGAACCAGCAACTACGCCAATGCGCGCTATCATTCCAACAAAAACGTTAGCTGAAGTATCTCGTTTATTACCAACAGATAATCCAGCAATGATCAACATCATTTGGAATCGCACACAAATCGTATTCAACTTTGAATCGATTTACATTATTTCTCGTTTAATTGAAGGCACATATCCTGAATATGAAAAGGTTATTCCTTCCCAATTCGACTCTAGCGCTATTATCGATCGCCGTGAATTCGCTGGTGCTGTTGATCGCGTATCCTTATTAGCTAAAGACATCAGCTATAACGTGATTCGTTATGATTGGGCTGAAAGTAATGTAACATTGTCTACTCAAAATACTGAAATCGGTATGGCAAAAGAAGACGTAGCTGTTGAATTTAAAGGCACACCTTTTACAATCTCCTTCAACGGTCGTTACATCTCCGACATCTTGCGCCATAGCACAGGCGACAACATCCACTTGTTCTTAAAACAAAATGGTCCAGTTGTCATTCGCCAAGACAATAATCCGAACTATACATACGTAGTAACACCAGTTCGTACGAATGCATAACTTTTACTGAATTAATATACATATCTTTATTAGGTAATGATGATTAAAAGTCATCGTTACCTAATTCCCATATAGTTATAATTTGTCCACTATAGGAGGACGTTATGAAAGAGCAACAGCAGGTACCCATTCATACGGAGTACATTCAAATTGATCAGTTGTTGAAGTTAGAAGGCATCATCGAAACAGGTGGTCAAATTAAATCTTTTATCGATGAAGGCATCCTTACTTTGAATGGTCAGGTTGTCACAGAAAAGCGCAAGAAGTGCCGTGTTGGCGATGTGATTTCTTGTGAAGGTCTCGATGTAGATCTCGTGATTACTCAAGAGGAGGCATAATCGGTGAGAATTGACTCACTGCAATTATTCCAGTTTCGTAATTACAAGGATGTAACGATTAAATTCAATCCGGAGATTATCGTTTTGCACGGCACCAATGGGGCTGGTAAGACTAATATCCTCGAATCGATTTATGTGGGTACCATTGGTAAAAGCCATCGGACCAACGATACATCGGATATGCTCATGTTCAATGCTGAGGAAGCAGGCATTGTTGTTAAGTTCGAGAAAAAGGATACACCTCAAAAGGTAAATATTAAGTTATTCCGCCAAGGTCCTAAGGATATTCGTTTAAACGATACTAAAATATCTCAAAAAGAATTGATTGGTACATTAAATACAGTTATCTTCTGTCCTGAAGATTTACAGCTCATCAAAGGAACGCCGTCAGGACGTAGACGTTTTCTCGATATGGAAATCTCTCAGACGAGTGCTACCTATTATCATCAGTTAATGCAGTATAATCGGTTATTACAGCAGCGCAATGCAGTCCTTAAGGAATATAGAGGTAAGCAGAACATTCCTCTTGAAGAATGGGATTTGCAATTAGCCGATATGGCGAGTTTTATCGTAAAGAAACGGTTAGAAAGCTTAAAGAAAATCAATCTTCTCATCGATTTGATGAATCGTAAATTGACGGGTGGTCTCGAGAATTTGACCATCGGTTATGAACAGCCTTATATGGACAATGGTTCATTAGAGTATATAAAGGAAGGCTTTTACGAGCGCATTAAAGCAGCGTTGCCGCAGGATCGTCATCGATTAACGACCAGCGTAGGTCCTCATCGCGATGATTTACGATTCTTTTCCGATGCGATGGATTTAAAGAAATTTGGATCCCAAGGACAGCAACGAACGGCTGTACTATCCTTAAAGCTTAGTGAGCTTGAGTTTATCAAGTCCGAGGTTGGGGAATATCCAGTTCTTTTACTAGATGATGTATTGAGCGAACTTGATGAATCGAGACGAGCGAATTTATTGCAGTTTATTCATAAACGTATTCAAACATTTATTACGACTACAGACATTCACGATTTTAAAGATTTGAAATCGGTTCAATTTATTTCTTGTGAAGGGGGAAAGGTTCAGTATGGACAGCCTTGATCTTTGTTTACCAAAGGCCTTATCAAAACTGAATTTACTGGAACAATATAAATTAAATACCCTTGTTCACAAGTGGCGTGATGTAGTGGGCGATGTCATTGCGGAGCATACAAAAATTGTGTCTATTAAGCCTCCAGATATGGTGATTAGTGCAGATAATTCCATGTGGATGCAAGAATTACAGATGCAAAAACGGCGTATCATCGAGGCGATAAACAAATATTACCATCAAGAGGTCATCACAGATATTCGCTTTATTATGAAACGTCAGAGCTATGTGAAAGCAAATACTGATACATCGATTTCATTGCCTGATGAACAGATTATTACAAAACGTATTAATTTCTCAGACATCGTGCTTTCAAAAGAAGACGTAGAAGCCATCGATAAATCGTTAGAGAAGACAGATAACGAAGAATTAAAGGCTGCTTTCAGAAAAGTACAAATTACGGCTCGAAAGCGGGAAATTTATTTAGAGCAGCATGGTTATCATCGTTGTAAGCGATGTGGCATGCATATGGAATCTAAAAAAGAAATCTGTCCGACCTGTGAATATGAATTGCATCGAGCTCATATTAAGGACATTAAGGCAGTTATTAGAAAGTATCCGTACTTTAAATACAGCGACTGTCAGCAGTTTATACAATGTACCTTCCCAGATTTTGCAGAAGCCATGCGGGAATCTATATACTTTTACTTAGATAAAATTTATAAAGGGTCCATTAATCGCCGTCACATGTTTATGGTGGCTATGCTCATCACTCATAAGAAGCCTGATGAGCTGACGGACCAGCACGTTATTAATTTGTGCAATAAATATCGATCAAAGTTCCTTGCTGAAGAGGAACAGCGGAAAATCGATTCATTAAATGGGACATTAGAAAAGTAGAGGAGGCATTCCTATGTACGTTCATATTGGGGATACCGTTTCCGTGCCTATCGAATCCATCATTACCATGGTGCACGCCAAGGGCGGAAAATCCCATAAAAGTCCTATTCATCACTATGAAAGCTTAGAGTATATCGCCATGGTACCAGAGGAGCAGATCAAGACCTATGTGGTCACAGATGATTGCGTTTATGGATCTGGTATTAGTATTAAGACTTTAATGAGACGAATTGATGAGTTTTATAGTATAATAAAGAGATAAGATTTATTCTGTACATGTGTTGTACCAAATTTCAATCCAGTACAGTGTGATAGATTGTTAGGAGGAGTTTGTTTCATGCCTGAAGAAAATTATGGCGCTCAGAATATACAGGTTCTCGAGGGTCTTGACGCGGTACGTAAACGCCCTGGTATGTACATTGGTAGTACGTCCATTCGCGGTTTACATCACCTCGTTTATGAAGTAGTAGATAACTCTGTTGACGAAGCGCTCGCAGGTTACGCTACACATATCGAAGTATCCATCAATCCAGATAACAGTATTACTGTTGTCGATGATGGTCGTGGTATCCCTACAGGGATGCATGAATCCGGTATGTCTGCGGTAGAGTTAGTATTAACAAAATTGCATGCTGGCGGTAAATTTGGCGGTGGCGGCTACAAGGTTTCTGGTGGCCTTCACGGCGTAGGTATTTCCGTAGTAAATGCGTTGAGTGAATGGACTAAGGTTCAAGTAGCTCAAAATGGTATCGTTCAAGAGATTTCCTTTGCTCGTGGTCATAAAACTTCTGAGTTACACGAAATCGGTAAAGCAGAAGGTACTGGTACTACTGTTATCTTCAAGCCAGATGCTGAAATCTTTGAAACTACTGTATTCAACTTTGATACATTGAAAATTCGTTTACAAGAATTGGCATTCCTTAATAAAGGCCTTCGCATTACATTGAGCGATTTGCGCCAAGAGGAGCCTCGTGTTGAAAGCTTCCACTACGAAGGTGGTTTGAGTTCTTTCATTACCTTCTTGAACGAAAATAAAGAAGTAGTAAACCCAACTGTAATTTACATTGAAAGTACAAAAGACGACGTAGTTGTAGACGTAGCATTGCAATATAACGATAGCTACAGCGAAAACTTGTTGTCCTTCGTAAATAACATCAATACCATTGATGGTGGTACTCACCTTTCTGGTTTCCGTGCTGCCTTGACTCGTACCCTCAATGATTATGGCCGTAAATCTGGATTGATCAAGGAAAATGAGTCTAACCTTTCCGGTGAAGACGTACGTGAAGGTTTGACAGCTGTTGTATCTGTAAAAGTATTGGAACCTCAATTTGAAGGCCAAACAAAAACTAAACTTGGCAATAGCGAAGTTAAAGGTATTACAGATGTTATCGTATCTGAAGGTCTTAGAACATTCTTCGAAGAACATCCTCAAGATGCGAAGAAAATCATCGAAAAAGCAACAATGGCAAGCCGTGCTCGTGAGGCCGCTCGTAAAGCCCGCGACTTAACTCGCCGTAAAAATGCGTTAGAAGTATCTAGCCTTCCTGGTAAATTAGCAGATTGCTCTGAAAAAGATACATCTATGACTGAAATTTATCTAGTCGAAGGTGACTCTGCGGGCGGTTCTGCAAAACAAGGTCGCGACCGTCGTTACCAAGCGATTTTGCCATTGCGTGGTAAGATCCTTAACGTAGAAAAAGCGCGCCTTGATAAGATTTTAGCAAATAACGAAATTCGTTCCATGATTACCGCTTTCGGTACTGGCATTGGTGAAGAATTCGATATTACAAAATCTCGTTATAACAAGATTATTATCATGACAGATGCGGACGTTGACGGTGCTCATATCCGTACCTTGTTATTAACATTCTTCTACCGCTATATGAAACCATTGGTAGAGGAAGGTCATATTTACATTGCACAACCACCTTTGTACCAAATCAAGAAGGGTAAATCCCACTGGTATGTATACTCTGATGCAGAGCTTACAGCTAAACTTGATGAAGTAGGCCGCGATGGTATTACAATCCAACGTTACAAAGGTTTAGGTGAAATGAACCCTGAACAATTATGGGAAACTACAATGAACCCTGAAAACCGTACGATTTTACAAGTTAGCTTAGAGGATTCCATTGAAGCTGATAAAATCTTTACAGTTCTCATGGGCGATAAGGTAGAACCTCGTCGTAAATTTATTGAAGATAACGCAAAATATGTGCGTAATCTAGATTTATAAGAGGTGAACCATGGCTGAAAATCAAAATAATAACGTAGAGTTTACCTCTAATAAAGATCAACATTTAAAACGTTCCCTAAAGGCGCGTCATATGAATATGATCGCTTTAGGTGGCGCTATTGGTACCGGCTTATTCGTAGCTGGTGGTGAAGTTGTAAGTACAGCAGGCCCTGGTGGTGCTCTTGTAGCTTACGGTCTCATCGGTATCATGGTGTACTTCCTCATGACATCTCTTGGTGAAATGGCGACGTACTTGCCGATTCCTGGTTCCTTCGGGACTTATGCAAAACGCTATGTAGACCCGGCCTTTGGTTTTGCCTTAGGTTGGAACTACTGGTTTAACTGGGCTATTACATTGGCTGCTGAAGTTTTAGCAGGGGCACTTATCATGAAATATTGGTTCCCTGATGTGCCTGCTATTGTATGGTCTGCTCTGTTCTTGCTCGTTTTATTTGGCTTGAACTATTTATCGACTCGTTCCTTTGGTGAAAGTGAATATGTATTCTCTAGCATCAAGGTTATTACTGTATTCGTATTCCTGTTCTGTGGCTTTATGCTTATCTTTGGCATTGGAGGCACATCTCCAGGATTTGCGAACTGGACAGTAGGGGAAGCACCTTTCGTAGGTGGTTGGGAATCTATTCTCGCTATCTTTATGGTGGCTGGTTTCTCCTTCCAAGGTACTGAGCTTATCGGCGTAGCCGCTGGTGAAGCAGAAGACCCTGAAAAGAACGTGCCAAAAGCGATTAATACAATCTTCTGGCGTATTCTATTGTTCTATATCGGTGCTTTCATAGTTATCGGTTTCTTAATTCCGTACACTGATCCAAACCTATTGAATTCTAGTGTAGAGAATGTATCTATTTCTCCATTTACACTCGTATTCGACCGCTTTGGTTTTGCCTTTGCTGCTAGCTTTATCAATGCTATCATCTTAACGGCAGTACTCAGTGCTGGTAACTCTGGTCTTTATTCTTCTACGCGTATGCTGTATGCACTTGCTAAAGAAGGACAAGCACCAAAAATCTTCGGTAAGCTTAATAAACGTGGTGTTCCAGTGCCAGCGTTAATCTTAACTACAGCAATCGGTTTATTTGCATTCCTTACAAGCTTCATCGGCGAAGGTACTGCATATACATGGATTGTTAATATCTCTGGTCTATGCGGTTTCATCGCATGGGTTGGTATCGCAGTATCTCACTATCGCTTCCGCCGTGCTTTCATTGCACAAGGTAGAGATCTTAGTGAATTGCCTTACAAAGCTTGGTTGTTCCCAGTGGGCCCAATCTTGGCGTTCATTCTTTGCATCATCATCATTGCTGGTCAAAACTACTCCGCTTTCACAGGCGATACAATCGACTGGTACGGCGTATCCGTTGCATACATTGGATTGCCAATCTTCTTTGCAGTGTACTTAGGTTACAAATACATCAAGAAAACAAAACTTGTTCCATTGAAAGAGGTTAACCTAGACCGCGATTTTGATCGATAAAAACATATAATTAGACCTGTTCATTATGAATGTAGTGAACAGGTCTTTTTTTGTGATTGTATTTCTGTGAAAGCCTTGTTATAATAAATCAAAATATATTGTAGTCAATTAGAGAGGATACAATTATGATTATTACCACAACTATGCATATTGAAAACAAACCTGTACAAGAGTACAAAGGTATTGTATTTGGTGAAGTAGTAGAAGGTCGTAACTTTGTGAAAGACTTTATGTCTGGTATTCGTGATATCGTTGGTGGCCGTAGCGGTAGCTATGAAGATTCTTTGATGAGTGCCCGCAAAGCGGCTCTTGATGAAATGTCTCAACGCGCTTCTAAAATGGGTGCTAATGCTATTATTGGTGTATCCTTCCAATATAGCACTGTAGGTGCACAAAACGGCATGCTCATGATTACATGCAATGGTACAGCTGTAGTAGTTTAATAGATGGTAGACTACGTTAGATATAACTGTTAATATAATCCTAAGGGAAATAAGTAAGTTGCAATGTATTCTTGTGACTAAAAAACAGCAGGCTTTAGTCCTGCTGTTTTTTTATGTTACTTATTTATAAAGAAATCCCCTAATCAATGTATAAAGCGATATAGCTTTTACAAAGATTAGGGGATTTTTATTTAGAAAATAAAGGTACTAATGAATCGTAGCTTTTATTGGGCGATTGTACCTATTTTACCTTATACCATGTTGCGTACATGACTGGTAATACGATAAGTGTTAGCACCGTTGCCACTAGTAAGCCGCCGCTAAAGGCGATGGCAAGTGGGCTCCAGAATACAGATCCCATGAGAGGAATCATGCCTAAAATCGCTGCGATAGCGGTGAGCATGATAGGGCGGAAACGAAGTGTAGCGGAGTTGATAATCGCTTCACGAGGTTCTTGTCCTTCTGCCTTGTGGATTTCGATTTGGTCTAACAAGATAATGGAGTTACGGATGATCATACCCGATAGGGCGATGATACCCAGAATAGCCATAAAGCCCAATGGCGTTCTCGTAATATTCAGAGCTAATACGACGCCGATTAATCCGAGAGGCGCTGTGAGCAAGGCCATAAACATGAGGGCGATACGCTTTAATTGGAACATGAGGATTGTCATGATCACAAAGAGCATAATCGGCATTGGTGTTAACAGATTTTGTACAGCTGTTACGCTATTTTCAGCTGCCCCATCAAGTTCAATGGTATATCCTGTAGGCAAGGAATCGCGAATGTCTTGTAAGGATTTATATACCTCTTTTGTTTTCGCATTGCCTAGGACGCCAGCATTTACATTAGCGTGAATGCTGATGGTTGGCATCATGTTGCGATGCCAGATGATACCATCCTCTTGGGTCATGGTGATGGTTGCAATTTGGCTAAGCGGTACATAGGAACCATTGCCTGTTTGAATTGGTAAGGAGGACAGAGCACTTAAGTTGTGTTGTTCATTATCTCCTAAGCGGAATGTCACAGGAATTGTTTGGTTACCTTCGTAGTATTCTCCAGATTTTGTACCGGATAATAAACTTTGCAAGTGTAAGGATACAGCATAGCTATCGATGCCGAGTAGGCGAGCCTTGTTAGGATCGATATGAACGTTAGCTACAGGTTCCGTATCTGGCCAGTCAAAGGCAATATTCTGTAAATCCTTGTCACCTTGCATTTTGCTTTTTACTTGGTTTGCAATGTCTTTTACCACCTTTTGATCAGGACCTGCTACGCGGAGCATCACTGGATATTTAGATGGTGGGCCAATTTGTACAAATTGAGCATTTACGAGGGCTGAAGGGAATTCTTCATTTAAATAAGAAGTTAATTCATCATAGAGTTTATCTCGATCCTCTAAGGATTTTGTAACGATAACGTACTGCAAGAAGTTATTTCGTTGCAATTCAGGTTCCAAGGTGAGAACGAAACGCGGAGAACCTTGCCCTATATAGGATGTAAAGGTTGAAATGTGTTCGTTACCTTGTAAATGTTCATCGATGATTTTTGCTTGATTTGCAGTGTATTCAATGGATGAACTTTGAGGAAATTGCATGGATACGATGATTTCATTACGCGTTGATGATGGGAAAAATTCCTGCTTGATCAATGGTAGTGAAAGTAGGGATAACACAAAGGCACCTAAGGTGATGAGTAATACTACCTTATGATGTCCTAAAGCCCAATGTAACAGTCTTTCAAATTTATCATAGAATGTAACATTGAGATTGTGCATGATACGGTCTCGTTTGGTCCATTCGGATTCAGGTTTTGGAGCCTTGTTTTCTATGATTTTATAGCCGAGAACAGGGCTGACGAGAACAGAGGCGAACCAAGATAGGATGAGAGCCATAAATACAACGATGGATAGAGATTTTGTAAATTCTGCTACCATACCTTGTGCTAATGCTAATGGCAAGAAGCCAGCACAGGTAATGAGCGTACCAGATAGCATAGGGAATGCTGTTGATTGGTAAGCGAAGGTAGCAGATCTAAAGTGACCCCAACCTTCTTCGAGCTTAACGCTCATCATTTCTACAACGATAATGGCATCATCTACGAGAAGGCCTAGCGATAAGATAAGTGCACCAAGACTAACCTTATGCAAGTAAATGCCTGCTTCATACATCAAGATGAACGTGGTAGATACAACGACTGGAATGGTGAGGGCTACGACTACACCTGTACGTAAGCCAAGAGATGCAAAGCTTACGAGCAATACGATGGCGATGGCTTCAAATAAGGATTGTGAGAAGTCACCAATGGATTCCTTAACAATATGTGGCTGATTAGATACTTGATTGAGTTCAAGGCCTGCAGGTATGGTTTTCTTCAATTCTGCTAGCTTTTTATCGATAGCTTCACCAAATTCCACATTATTGCCACCTGCATCCATGGAGATAGCAATACCTATAGCTGGCTTGCCTTCATAGTAGAATTGAGGATCACTAGGATCTTGATAGGTCATGGTTACATCAGCCATGTCGCCAAGGCGCAAGGTTTGATTATTAATGCGAATCGGCATATCTTGTACGGCTTGAGGGCTATCGAATAGACCGTTTACTCGAAGATATACATTATTGGTATCCGTCGTAATCATACCAGCTGGCACCATCATACTTTGCTGTTTGATAGCTGTTAACAGCTGTTGTGTACTGATTTTATAGGATGCTAATTTATCCTTATTAATCGTTACATTAAGGGTTTGTTGTTGAACCCCAATAAGGCTGATTTTCTTAACGTTTGGAACAGATAAAAGCTGACGTTTTAAGTCTTCCGCTTGTTGACGCTTTTCTTCATAGGAGAATTCATCGCCGCTAATGGCGTAGATAATGCCGTATACATCATCGAATCTATCGTTGATGGTCGGTCCTTGAACACCTTGTGGTAATGACTTCCATTCGTCGTTGATCATGTTTCGCGCTTCTTCCCAAGCGGGACGGATTTTATCAGATGGTAGATTTTCTTTCAGGTTAATATAAATAACTGATTTGCTGCCATCTGTGAAAGATTTTGTATAATCCACGCCCGGAAGGTCGCGCAGTTTTTCTTCTAATTTGTCCGTTACCTGATCCGACATTTCTTGTGGGGAAGCCCCTGGCCAAGCAACGCCGACAACCATGGTGCGCATCGTAAAGTCTGGGTCTTCCATACGCCCCATATGGTTGTATGAGAAGATACCAAAGGTGAGTAGCACAGCCATGAAGTAGTAGATGATGGACTTGTGTTTGAGGGCCCATTCGGCTAAGTTAAATTGTTTCATTGACTAACCGCCGTCCCTTCTTGTAATTGTTGAGTGCCTGCGGTGATGACAATGTCGCCCTTAGCTAAACCAGATGTAACGATGACGGAGTTTTTACCGAACTCACCAGTCTTAATAGGAACGAGATGAGCCTTTTTATCTCGGATAATATACACTGCATTATTGCCATTAGAATCTTTTACAAGAGCTGTCAATGGAATAGAAATATTGGTGCTATCTGTGGTAGATAGATTTGCATTGACCGTCATGCCTAGCTGTACCTCTTTAGGTGGATTTTGTAATGTAATTTTTACAGTATATGTTCTGGCCACAGGGTCAGGAACTGGTGAAATTTCTCGCACCACACCTTGCACGGTTACATCTGGTAGAGCCCAGAATGTAATATTGGCAGGACTGCCCACATGAATTTTGGCCATTTCTTGTTCGGGAAGGGCAATGACTGCTTCTGGGTCGTGACCAGCCGCTAAGGTGCCAACGCTTTGACCGGCTGCTACGACTTGGCCTGCTTCAATATTGAAAGCAGTAATAATACCTGTATCAGGAGCCGTTAAATTGGTATAGCTATTTTGATTGCTACTCAAGTTGAGGCTGGCCTGTGCTTGTTGTAATTGAGCAGATGTGGCATTCAATTGGTTTTCTGCTTGGTCTAATTGCAACTTACTAATCGCTTGTTGAGCATAGAGCTCGCGATATCGTTTCGCATTGGTTTCTGCTAATTCATAGGCCGATTGAGCAGCTTTCACAGCACCCTCAGCATTTTGTACTTGAGCTGATGTATCTGAACCATTGATTTGAGCAATTACTTGGCCTGCTTGTACAGAATCACCAACATTGACAAATTTGTTGATGACGCGACCCCCAATTTGAAAGGCTAAGTTTGTTTCCGTTTTATTATGGATAGTGCCTGCATAGCCAGCACTAGTAGTACCAGATTCTTCACCGATGGTGATGGTGCGCACCTTGAGACTAGTATCCTCAGATTGCTTTTCAGATCCGCAACCACTGATTATAGCAGTTCCTATTAAAAGGGCTCCTATGGTTGCTATGACTTTTTGATTCATAGAATCTCTCCTTTATACCACACATAAGCCCTATGGCACACAACTACATATAGGTAGCATTCATAGGACTATATATTTTATGAGAATATATCTAATTTAGCTATTAGATATATAGTAGATAATAGTTCTATTAAATCTATTAGATTTAATTATATATTTTATACAATTTAATAATACTATATTTATATGTAAACGGCTAGGGGGTATACAAAAAAGTGAGTCCTCCATAGGAGAACTCACTCTTTATATATCTACAATGCTCATAAATCTATAAGCTAGTAGGTATTAATCTTTTTCTTCTATTTCTTGTACTACGATAGGTTCTTCATAGGTTACAAGAATCTTGTCGATACGGGTGTTATCCATATCTATCACTTCAAAGGTATAGCCATTCCATTTTGCTTTGTCTAATTCTTTTGGAATGCGGCCAAAGAGAACGTTTAATAGACCGCCCATTGTTTTGTACAAGTCTTTTTCTTCGCCTGGTAATTCTTCATCGATGTGGAAGAATTCTTTAAATTCGTCTACGTCGAGAAGGCCATCTACAAGCCAGGAGCCGTCTTCACGTTCGACAATTTTATTCTCTTCTTCCATGATTTCTTCTTCACCGGAAGGCATGAGACCTACGATTTCTTCCATAATATCATGTAATGTTACAAGACCGCTGAAACCGCCGTACTCGTCGAGAACGATCGTTTCATGAACGCCTTCTGTACGGAGTACATTCAATAATTTCATGAGCGTAATGGATTCTGGAATGAGTAATGGTTCTTTCAAACAAGATTCAATAATATCATGAATAGAGCGTTCGCTAGGACGTTGCATGATCTGTACCAATACGTCAGATACAGTTACGAGACCCTTTAGTTCGTCCAAGGAATCGGTACCTACAGGAATGCGGTAATGGTTAGCATTTTTGAGGACTTCCATAATTTCATCCTCTGTGCCATTAAGGTCAATCCATTTGAGCTGTGTACGAGGTGTCATGATGTCGCCAGCATTCATATCTGCTAGGTGGAAGATATTTTCCACAAGGATAGGTTCCTCTTCTTCATAAGCACCCATAGCAACGCCTTCGGTGAGCATCTTGTTGATTTCAGACTCTGTAACAGGAGCCTCTTCTTTCACAGTCACGCCTAGTAATTTTAAGAGAAATTCTGTGGAAACGCCGAGGAAGCTAACAATAGGCTTTAAGGCTACAGACAACCAATAAATCGGTTTTGCTACTACTACGGCGATGCTTTCAGGACTATTTAAGGCTAAACGTTTTGGTACGAGCTCGCCAATAACGAGGGATAAATAGGTGATAATAGCAACGATAAGTAAGGAGCTAATGGATGCTGCATAAGGCTCAATACTTGGAATATTAGCTACTAAAATTTCCTCTAATGGACCAGAGAAGGTCGCACCAGAATACAAACCAGTTAAAATACCAACGAGGGTAATACCAATTTGAATAGTAGAAAACATATTATTTGGATTCTCTGCTAATTCAAAGGCTTTTTTTGCACGCTCGTTGCCTGCCTCTGCCATTTCTTCGAGTTTACGTTTTTTAGCATTGACGATGGCTAACTCCGTCATAGAGAACAAGCCGTTTGCTATGATTAATACGACGATAATTATAAAATCTAAGGTCAGATCACTGTCCATGTAAGTAGACACTCCTTTTTAATGACATATCATTCTGCACATGAGAATATTGAAATATTACTCTTTAGTATACCATATTAACATCAATAAATGTTTGACACAATAAAAGCACCCAAAAGGGTGCTTTTATTGTATACTATAGGTGTTACTGCCCCAGACTGGTAACAGAAAGGGGGTGAAAACGTGTTTGACACTTTGATTTCCTTAATAGTATCCATCGTAGCAGGTGTAACCTGTCACTACATCTGCAAGTGGCTAGATAGATACTTTCGTCAGTAACTAGCACAAAAAAAGGAGGGCCGCCACCCTCCTTTTTTGTTTGCGTGAAAACGTGTCTCACATTGACTTCCTTTGTCATATATTATGATACATGATTACCTTTAATTTGTAAATATTGCTCTAATAAGGGTATAGTATATATAAATATCAATTTAGTATTAAAAATAGGTCATACAATTGGGAACTCATGATGGGATTAGATATATGACAAGTGAACAGGAATGGGAACAGGTTTTACAAATAAAAACAGCAGGCCGCGATGATAGTCGGTCTGATACGGAGCATCATCCGTATGAGCCGACTGATTATTGCGTCCTAGAGCGGTTAGCGAATAGCGGTCATATTCGCAAGAAACATACCCTCATCGATTATGGCAGTGGCAAGGGCCGTGTTAGCATTTTTATGGCTTACCAAACGGGCTGTCACTCCATCGGCATCGAATACGATGAACGATTGTATGAAAAGGCTCTTATCAATGGTGAAAGCCCAGCAGCGCGCAATCGGGTAAGTTTTGTGCACGGTGATGCGGCGCTCTATGAATTGCCAGCTCAAGCAGATCGATGCTTTTTCTTTAATCCCTTTGCACTCCATACGATTAAGCGCGTTCTAGGAAATATCTTTGATTCCCTGTATCATCATCCGCGTGAAATTAAACTATTTTTCTACTATGTTAACGAAGAGGTAGAAAACTTCTTAAATAACCATGTGCGACTCGAACAAGAAGAATCTATCGATTGCAGCGATCTTTTTGAAGAAAGCGATGAAAAGGAACGAATTTTAGTGTATTCAGTTAATTTATTTTAGTGCATTGATTATTAAGGAAAAAGCAGATAAATTCTGATATAATAATATATTAGAGATTATAAAATCAAATTATTTTTTATGGTTCTATACATTGATTCGTATGCGCTAATGTAGTGGATAGGGCTGAGTGTATTGAAGACTGGAGGTACCCGTGGAAATCATCGACACAGCATTGATTGAACGTATTCGCAAGGCCTTAATTAAACGTTATGATCGAGATCAACAAATTCAACAAATGATTGAAGAAATCGGTGCCGAAGAGGGACTCAATGAAACTGAATTGGCTATCGTTTACCAAGCATATTTAGAGGTTAAGGAACGCATATACTATACATCCTCTCTCGTTGATTTGTGGAATCAAATTGAAGAGGTTCAAAAACGGATGTCCATGTTGCATACCTATGATTCTCTTGAAGAGGATTTGTTTGGCAATGTATTAGGCGACGATAAAGAGGATATCATCATTTCTGATGGATCTTATCTTGGCAAGGGTGCTAGTCATAATAATGATGTATACGCTATGGAACAGGTCCAATTATCGGATATTCCTGTGCAGCATGATTCTACAGTGGGCATGAACCATATTAAATTGAACGAATTGCATTCTATGGGCGGTCTTTTTACAGGATCTGGTGAAAGCTCCCAACATGAGATATCGGACCTTGATGAAGACATTGTAGAGCATATGGATGTAAATCCACTAGATGGCGTGGAAAGCTTAGAAGTCCATCACATGGATGAAGAAAATATGTCCTCTATTGATCCATATACAGCAGTAAATGCTTTATTATTCGGTAAGTCTGGCTTAGATTCAGATAAAGCCAATAAGAAGATGGAAAAGCTTCTTAAAAAGCAATTGAAACGCGTAGATGATGAATGGGCGCGTATCAATGGAACTGACGATACATCTAAAAAATCTAAGGATTATAAAAAATTCAAAGAAGATAAGAAATCTAAGGGCGACAAGAAATCCAAAGAGGATAAAAAGTCCAAAGATGATAAAAAGTCTAAAGAGGATAAAAAGGACAAAAAACATAAAAAGTCTAAGGAAGACAAACATTCTAAATCCGAAGATAAGTTAAAGAAAAAGAAAGACAAGGCTGAAAAGAAGCTTAAAGTCTTAAATGACAAGTTAAAAACAGTATTTTTGGCGGATACTTTCAAGAAAAAAGATAAGAAGAAAGATAAGAAAAAGGATAAAAAGTCCGAAAAGGATAGATCCGAAAAAAAGCAAAAACGATAGTTTCCGTATGGAATAGTAATGCCTCTGAACAGAGGTCCAAGGAGAGTACTAGTGCTAAAAAATCAGCCAGTGCTGGAACTATCGACCGCGGATGCGGTAAATGCAAGCGATGTAAGGGACCTAAATGTAAGAAATATCCAACATAATTATAGTTAGGTAGTATAGAGTAGTTACGTTATATGAAGAACAGTAGGGGTTAATGATGAACCGATGGCAACGATTATTTGAAGGCATAAAGACAGAGATTAAGGTATTTATCTTTTTCTCTGCTTTGTTGACTGCATTTAGAATCGTGTTTCTTGCAGTATTTCAATCACAGCTAGCATCTGTGACGATGGAGAATATCCTCACGTCCTTATGGCTAGGATTTAGATTGAGTCTTAAGACCGTTGGTTCTTTGTGTTTACTAGGCTTTTTAGGAGGCACATTGGTACATACCTTTGTACCTAAATGGCCGTCCTTACGCATTAAACAGGTTGTGTATTCTATAGCGACTGTACTGTTGACCTTCCTATTCTTAGGCCGCATTCCGTTCTACAAAATATTCAATTCCTCTTATAATGCGATGCTCATCAATGGTAAAAACGATGATATCAGCGCCATTGTAAATACGGCGATTAACGAATATAACGCCCTCATGTACATCGTTGGGGCCGTAGTATTGAGCGCAGCCCTTTGTTATTTCCTCGTTAAATTCTTGGCGTGGGGTACAAAGAAATATAGTGATTACGCTGATACTCAATTAGTTTGTCCTACTTGGTATCCAAAGACGAAGAAAACGCAGTGGATCACAGGTATTGGATTGACTGTAGTTATCGGTATACTAGGTCTATTCTTTAGATTTGGTGGTGCTTTTAACTATACAAATTCCATTAACTGGGAAAGTGCGGCGCGCCTCAGTTCT